>Ga0194131_10000798_pt1 | contig 54340 bp, 83 predicted proteins | sample TA2KigO120mmetaG_FD_148631 | JGI IMG/M metagenome (GOLD analysis project Ga0194131, IMG submission 148631) | Freshwater microbial communities from Lake Tanganyika, Tanzania - TA2015053 Kigoma Offshore 120m | ecosystem: Environmental > Aquatic > Freshwater > Lake | place: Tanzania: Lake...
GGATGCTGAATAGTATAATACTTCTTCATGAAGTATACAGGATCTTGCTTACATCTTATAAGTTCCTGTCTTATAGCATCGCTAATTGCTGCTCGTTGACTCATATGTACTTTTAGATATCGTCTTCGTCACTATCACCAATAACCGGATCTAATTGTCTCTCGATATCAAATCTCAATTTTTTAATTTGGTTAGGTATATTACCAATAGCAGCTTTATATTGATCTAATTTTAACTGTCCGCTCTTATATTGCATTATTAGTTTATCTTTTATATCTTCTAGAGATTTTAACTTAAGTTCTTTTTTATGTAAGCTACTAGTAGCTCTATCGATTTTATTAGCATCAGTTGCAGACGGACCATCATCTACATCTTTTCTAGTACTGTCAAGAGGGTCTCTTTGTGGCCAAGGTATTTCAGAGCCTGTAAAACTACTTACTTTTTCCTGCCTGTAAGGATGATTGCTATCTGGATCAAACATTTCTTCATCTCCTTCTTCAGCACCCATAGCTACTTTTTCGGCATCAGTCTTAGTCTCGGCATCTTCGTTAAGACGAGATCTTTTAGTTAATTTATTCTTTACCAAGAATTTTTGTATATTAAATACCATGGTAACGTTTATTAATAAATAGATTATAACTGTGAATCAAAAGATATATCTGCAGGTGTTATAGTCTTCTTTTTTGTAAGCTTTTCTTTCCATTCAGCTTTAGAATATTTAATGCCGTACAGGTAATACTCGGGAGCTTTATTATCAGTATCAGGAAAAACTAATGCAGGACCATCGACGGAATGCATTTTATTAGCTTGGCCTTCAGATTCAAGATAGCTTATAGTTTTACCACAAACTGTATTTATTGTCCTAGTAATAATTCGTGTTTTCATATATGATTTTCTTATAGTATAAGAAACAAGTTTTAAACTAACAACAAAAAACCCGGCTTTTTTAACCGGGCTTTATATTAAGCTTCTGTTTCTTCAGCTTCAGCTTCAGCTGGGGGTGTTTCTTCTTCTTCTACTTTAGGTTCACCAGCTACCTGTTCTTCTCCTTCAGGACCCTTAGTCTCAATAGGATTACCAACGGCTAAAATACGTGCAATTGCATTCGTGGCCCTTTCTCTTTCACCAATTGTCTGTAGGTAAAACTTCTTTCCTGCTACTGTAGCCTCGTAGACCTTACCCAGGAATGTAAGCATAAAGCTCTGTCCATTATGAAGAACAATTTTGAATGTAGTAGGTTTTGGTGCTATAATATAAATGCCTGTAATGTAGTCCTTATAGGCAGAGGACATTAGCATTTCTAAGGTCTTACGAAGTGTGGGATACTTCTGTAAAATAAAGTCAATAGGATTATCTTCAAAAGATTGAACTTTTGGTTCCATCCTCTCTACTTCGTTAAGTATTAATCTTCTTATAATTTCTCTATTTGTCATATTATTATTGAAATATAACGAATTCGTAGGCATCGCTTACTCCCATTGATAATTTAGCTTCCATACCTTCAAGTCCATATTCTTGAGCAGGATATGCAACTGCAGTCTCGTAGTCAAAGTGGACACCTTCTTCTTGTTGAGTATCTTTTATTTTTTGTAGCTTATTTACTAATTCTGTAGGATTAGCTCTGCGAGGCTCGTCAGCATAGTGGCCTGACGTTTCAACAACGACTACAGGCGTGTTCATATCAATACCGGCTTTTTGAAAAGCCTCTTGTACTGATTCAGGATCTGTTTCAAAATACTCTTTCAAAATACCTGCAATCTTTTGCAGTTGACGTACTTCGTTTAGTTGTGTTTTCTTTTTCATTTTTTTTTTCATTTTTTTTATTCAGTCTATATTGCTATAAAGATCATCCCGGTAGGAATCGAATACATCACCCATTGTATTTTCAATAAAACTATCAATAGTCATTCTACCGGTAGTCAAATCAGCAAGAACGTTAAGTACTGTTTCCGGCTGTACTTCTATCATCGTCTCCCAATACTTTCTTACATGTTCTTCGGAAGGCTTCTGATAGTCTTCTTTCAAAATACCAGCAATCTTCTGCAGTTGACGTACTTCGTTGATTAAATTTTTTTTCATTGTTTTTTTGTTTTTTTTAAGATAGTAAATGATGAAACTCTTTAAAATGTTTTATACGATCAGCAAGACCAATGGTACCTCCGTTAACGAGCTTGGTTGCTTTAGTTACTACTGCATCAGTTGCACCTTGATCGGCTACAGCGTTTAGCTTACGGCTATTCCAATACCAGGCAGCCGATAGTAATGGATACTTGGTGGCTACAAGATCTGGATTGGCTAAAATATCAACACCAGTTGCTTTACCGAATGCTGTGTAGTTGTCTTTTCCTGTCAATTGAATGTATCCACGTCCGCGAAATTTATATCCATCCCCGCTTGCTTTATCTCCATTTCCCATTCTGCTGGCGTATACTATGTTAGCAATTTTTTCTGGTTTGCGTTCATAAAGAAGAGCAGTAGCATCATCAGGAAAATATTTTCCAAATATAGCACGTAAACCTTTAGCTCTGTAGTTTAAATTTTCCTTTACTACTTTAAAACCACCGGATTCATGGCCGCATTGAGAAAGAAAATGTGCAAGACGTAAAGGAGTATTAATAGCAAACTTAACTCCTACTTCAGGAATTTGGGCTATTACAGTGTCGGGAACGTGTCCTTTTAGTTTATCGAGGTTCATTTAATATTATTTAGGCTTCTTACCTGCTTTTTGCAATGAAATCGCAATAGCTGCTTGTTGGGCTCTACTCTGTGCTTTCTTTTCTTCTAATCCAAGTCCCGGAACTGGCTGCTGTGTAGTAGGTTTTAAATTATTAGGGTCAAAATTTATCGTTCTATCTCCTACACCGATTATATTCACTCCTGCTTCCCCCATTTGTGCAGCTAGTGATTCTAATTCATCTTTTTTAACGCTAAAAAATGAAATTAAACCGGGAAATTCATACTTGTAAGCTTTTACACCGGGTCTTTTAGGTTCAGAAATACCTCTAATACCAGACGCAGCCATTTGTACCGCAGCTAGACCGTTCTTTCTAAGAACACTATTTATAACTTTTTTTACAGGGCTTATCTTACCTTCTTTTACGTTAGGTGACATATCTTCCTCTATACCGTATCCCGGACCTGGTTGCTCCATACGGCTAGACTCACCTGCTAGGTACTCAGATACTGAATGCATGTAATCAGCAGCTAGTGAAATGTATGCCGACACCCAACCAGGTAGATTATCTCCTTCACCGACCATAGAATCGATCTTAGAGGCATTAGAGATCATATCTCTTAGCTCGTTTTTAGCCATCCCGGCTTCATGATCATGACCGTGATTCCAATCACGTCCGCATTCATTACATTCTGGCAGTAAATGTTTAAGCTTTATCATGTCAGATAATCTTTTAATACATGCATTAGTTCTTCAGGATTATCAATGCTTAGTAGATAGTCGCGTGCATTGTCTCCTTCTGGATCTTCTTCAGAAGCGTGATCTTCTTCGAATTGTTTGATTAGCTGATCAACCGCTTCTTCGCTGCCAAGTACTTTAAGTAGGTGGTTAGGTGCGTAGAATCTGTCCTCTATTAAAATACCGGCGATCTTTTGCATCCGGCGTACTTCATTGATTAGATTCTTTTTCATTTTTTTTATCTTTTAAAAATTGGCTGTTTGTCGAAGGTATCTTCTTTTACACCACCTACTATTTGTGTTCCCATAGGTGCTTTTGAATAAAATTCAGCGTCTGGAAACGCATACATAAACTCACCTGAAGATAGCTTATACACTCCGAATGTTCCTCCATAATCGTCAGTTTCAAATACGGTCTTAACATTTCCTTTTTCGAAGTTCATTATATCTTCTTCAGTAGCATCGATAGTAAAGATCTCATCTCTATTACCATCATCGCTAAAATCAATAGAATGTACATCAATTCTTCTTTCGTCAAGCGTCTCCTTTAAAATACCGGCAATTTCCGGAAGTAGATGTTTTAGCTTTATCATATTGATAAGGTTTTAACCAGTTACCAGAGTTAGCGGGTTTCCGGATAGGCGTCTTTTAACTTTTCTAATTTTTTTGCTGCACTTCTAACCTTTATTGCGTCTTCAACTGTAAGTGTGTAATAATGTTTCCAATCACTACCTAAAGAGCGGAAGAACATAAATATCGGTTCTGATCCTTTTTGCACTTGTGCTGCTGTATAAAGACTGTCTTCGTTTCGAGCTAGGATAGAGGCCATTTTGTCTAAAGCTTTTTGATTACCCTCAAGTGAATAATAAAGCTCTGGGCCGTCAGATTCGGGGTCCGTTCCTTCAGAATTGATAATAAATAGAAGTTTACCTTCTTCTTCTAATAATTCTTCTACTTCGTCTTCATCTGGTCCAGGGGCAAACTCGGAATAATAACTACTAAGTTCATCTATGTATTCTCCCACAGCATCTATATACTCGTCCCCCCTATAAGCCCCGCCCGTGTCTAGATCGATTACCTCTTCTTCTTTTAAAATACCGGCGATCTTTTGTATCCGGCGAACTTCGTTTAGTGTTTGTTTCATCACCTTTCGTTAAAAGTTAATGTGATATCACCCCCCTGTTCGAATTCATTCCAAGCAAGTAAAGTTTCACCGCCGTTTTGAGATTGTGTCCAAGATTTACCATTTGCTACTGCAACCATTTGTATTGTTTGATCGTCTTCTGCCTGCCATCCTCTATCTACATACACTCCTGCTTCAGGTCCAAAAGACAAATTACCTTGCATATAAAATTCTCCCTGTATTTTCCAAAACAGGAGAGATTTAGTATTATGCACTTCTTCTGAACTCCAACTAGTCTGTTGGTTGGCACCAATGGATATATTTCCAGGACCTACACCATCTATAGTCAAACTATAACTAGTATTATTAATGATTGTTACGTTGGCTTGCCACATAAGGTTTCTTTTGCGTATATAAATAGTTAGCAGTGGTAGTTTAAGTAGCGTTGAAGTGCTTTTGCGTAGTGAGTCCCCTTGTCTTTTAGTTTGGATTTAGCCGATCTTACTCTAGAACATGATAGATTTCCAAGTCTTTTTTTGAGAATTCCAGGTTTAACTGGGTCGTGAACTCCCTCTGCTAACGGATTTTTAATATCAAAACTTTGCTGATCTACGTAATTTTCAATTTCAAAAAATTTACCGTTCAGCTCATTGATTAACTTATTTAACTGTTCGGCCGATAGATCTTTATCATCGGTCACTACTTCTTTGATGTAAGAGAGTCGTTTATTATTCTGATTGTTTGCCAATATTAATACTTTCTGTGTTAAATCGTCCATTTTTCGAGGAGGTATTAATAATAGCTCGAATGTTAGTATAAAGTTATGAAAGTACTTTTTATCTATTTTGTCTTTATAATACTTAAATTCTATAGACGTATTCACCTGCGGAAAAGTTAGTATCTCGTCTCCGAATATAATTTGTTTATTCTTATTATAGTCGACTTTTTGGAAAAAAACTCGTTTATCGTCTGAGAGGTTTTTAAAAGTTTTTAGAAAAGGTATCCTCTTAGTTAACTGTTCTGGAGTAAAGTCTAATGTTTGAATTACTTCGTTCAATATGTTGATTAACTTAATCACTTTTTATTCTTAATAAGCAGTTCACCCAATACTTCGATCTTACCTACTAGCTTTTGGAAGTCTACTTGCTGGATTTTCATATCACCTTTTGTTGCTTTGTGCAACCGTTCAACAAGTTCGTGATATTCTTTTCTTGCTTTTTCAAAATCCATCTTACCTTCTGCTGCTTTTTTATAGTAAGGTAATTTTACAACAAAGTGGTGATAGGTCAGCATAGAAAAGCCGCCTTTCTCTTTAGCGTTCTTTGCTATCTTTTCGGCACCCTTTTCTCTGGTTTCAGCAAATTCTTCAAGAGGTTTTTTCTCTTCTTTTGCTTCTGTTAAAATGTCTAGTAGTTTTATCATTTGAATACTGTTTTAGGTAAATCTTGTCTTCTTTGAGAAAACCAAGTTCCTTTTTTTGTATCTTTTAAATACTCTTCTCCCGTGTATTTTTTTCTTTTAGTTATTTTTAATATTTTTCCTTGAAATTGTTCAAAAGTAGGATCTATTTTGTCTCTCTCTTTTGTTTCAATCCAAGTGTGTTCAAATCTCCCTGCTGTTGTATTTACGTATCCTTCTATAACATAGAAAGTGTCCAATAAAGACGGATTTTGTTTCTCTATTTCTAATACAAACAATTCAGCAAAATGAACACAACTACCAAATCTACTACAATTCATTTTACTTGTTATTTCATCTGCTATTTTTTGTAAGGACGGAGTTATATTCTCATTTAATATGTCGATTAGCTTTATCACTTCGTTTTCCCCCACGTTTTACCTTTGCCTGGACGGCTACATTGAGATGGTGTTGGGCGGCAGGATGGATATTTAGCACGTTTTTCTCCTTTTTGTCTACCGCATGCTTTACACTTCTTTTTACCTGTCTTAGGATCTTTACGGCACGTATTACAATCTACCCAACCCTTAGATCCACCAGATCCGCCTTTCCTTGAAAACCATTTATGAAGAGATTCGTCTTCTTTTAAACTAATTTGTTCTATATTAATTATATCATCAGGTTTGATTTCATATTGTTCGAAGTCTTGAATTCCGCTTTCTTCTGGATTAATATAAGATACATCATCATTAGTAAATTCTCCCGAGTCGTATTTACTTCTAAGTTCGTCCCAAGATGTGAATGATTTGCTTCGTAAAGGTAAATATAATTTATTTGTAGTAATTTTATGAATTTCTTCTCCTGGGTAGAATTTAATCCAGGTTTTATAATCTGGTGTTACAAAAAATGATTTTTCATCATAAGGTATTTCACCTAAACGATAAACAGTCATAATTTCTTGAGGTGCTTCTTTTAATCCTTTCCTTGAAAACCATTTATGAAAAGATTCTTTCTCTTCTTTAATTTCTCTTAATATGTCAATGAGCTTAATCATTTTAAGCCCTTCCAAATTTTACCTTTACGGCATTTTACAATAGCACCTGAACGGTAGGCCGATGGTTTACTATACTTACGGCGTGCAATACGAAGACAACGGTCGGCTTTTTCTTCGTCTAGATCTTCTAATCCGGTATCATCTTTTTTGAGGTCACTAAGGATATCATTCATCTCACCCTTGGCCCAATTCTTTTGATCATTAGTTAACTCTCCGTTAATTGCGTTTTCGATAAAGGGGAAAAACTTGTCGTCAGGCAATTCGTAAACAGATCCGAAAAACAGTTCACGTACTCGGGGATCATCAATGTCGCTCTGATTGTATATGTCTGAAATGGCGTCATAGACAAATTTACCGTACTGTAGGTCTTCAGGTTCGTGTTCGAGCTTATCAATAGCATTTACGATAGCTTGATTTTTAGCTTTGTCCATACCGAATCCTTTTGTACCTACAATCTCATACAAGCCTTTTACGATTTCGTGTACGAGCATTGGAAAACAAATTGCTCTAGCGTGTATAACAAACTGCTTATTCTTTTTATCGTATTCTATGTCGCTTTCGCCGCCTTGGGGTCCTGTTTGACCCTGTGCAAGCACTGATAATATCATAGCGATGGCGTCTGGGTTGTCGTAAATACCGAACGATAGTTTAAGTATTTCCTTATACTTGTTAACTAATTCCGGGTTGATTTGATCTAGGTATTCTTTAAAAAGCATAAATCCAAACGCACCCCTAATAGAAGCACCTTGAGTTACGCCGTTAATAATACGGCGCTTGGCTTTCATTTTTTCTGGATCATCTTCTCCAAAATCAGGTGAAGCAGGATCTTCCTGTGGTTTTGGTTTTTGTTGTTGTGATTTAAATTCGCCAGGAGAAGTGACTATTTTACCGTCAATTTTTATATTTGCATAATCAATTATAGGATAGGCATCGGTAACAATATGTGCAGCTACCATCTCTAATTCGTCTCGGTGCTCTCTTTCTGCTTTAATAATCTTATTTAGCAGTTTTTGAGACTTCATCATTGCTTGCATTAAATTCTTGTTGCCAAGCATTTGACGTAGAGATTCTCCCGACTTACCCTTGAGGGCAGCCATCGTCTTAGGTGAAAATATTTTTTCGTACTCTATTTCAAGTAAACGGCTCATTATTTCTTTTTTGACTTATAACGGCTAACAATTTTATTAATCATTTCGTCTTCGTTCATAGTAACTTTATCTTTACTAGCTTTATGAGGAATTGTTTCTGGTTTCTTATCAGGAGCACCCGGATTACGTCTAGGTTTTTTAGGTTCCTGAGGTGTAGCTGGTCTCTCTTTAGTACCGGGTTCTATTTTAGGTTTTTCAGGAGCTTTAATTGGTGCGTTCTCAACTATTGCTTTCTTCATTATTCTTTTAAGAATCTCAATTATGGCTTGCTTACTCATTTTATTTGTTTGAATGTTGACGTATTATTTCCTTTATTTCTTCAAGATTACCTGGATTGATATCAAGATAACTTCTAATAAAATATTTTCTAGCTTCGGCTAAATTGTTTTGACGTAGCAATGCTAGCAGTTGATTTGGTTCGTCAAGCGAGTACACTCTCTGTCCGGGTATCAACAAGTATTCTCTGTTACCTGGATATACTTTTATTGAAATTACACGAGTTCCGTTAGCAAGTCTTATTACATAAATTCTACTAGTTAGGGCTGCATAAGCGGCTTCTACTTGACCGGCATTACCTAGTAGTTGATTTCTACGACGTGCACCTCCATCTACCCTTTGATTGAGTCGAGCACCGTTTGTAATATTTAATCTCCTTCTATCATTATTAGGAATCCGGAGAAACTGCCCCTCAGCACCTAGACCTTGCATCATCTGTACAATATTAACGTCGCCTACGGGGGCAGGTTGTTGATAATAGGTACGGGCTGCTTGCTGTCCTTGCTGTTGAGCCGTCGTAGTTTGCTGAGGTGCTGTTTGAGTGTCAGGCTCAGTCGGTGTAATTAATCTAAGAAGTTGATTATACCTGCCTTGAGATAATATAGCACCTACTACATTACCCGTTCTTGGAGAGAGCCTGAAGCTATTACGGCGATTGACTGTATTAAGTAAAAAGATTTCTCCATTCGAATCTATTACAGGTTTCAGTACGTTATTAGGATCAAGAGGCGGATAAGAATTTAAAAAGTTTCTTTTTTCTCTAGAATTTAATGAGTAATTGAGTATACCTTTTAATTTTTCATCGTCAATAAATTGGTTAGTTTGTCTAAGATAATTGAAATATTTATCGTATTGTGCAGTTTCTATTCTAGACCTCCCATTATTAGCTCTACCGGCATACTTCCTTACTGGAATAAAATAGGAACTTACAGATTCAGGCGTTTTTTCCATAAAGTAGATAAGGGGTTCTCCTGAGGCGAAATCCGCAAAGGCGACTACTTCCTTTGACCCCTCCCCTGACGTACTTGTTAGATTCATCGTCCTTTGGTCATAAGGTAAAGAGTTTATAATATTTATTAAAGCGCCAAGGTTTGTGGATTTAGGTAAGTCTTCACTACTGTTCACACTACTAAAGACCTGTAATGCATTTTTTTTGAATTCATCACTACTTATTGCATCTTTGAAAGCACTTTGTACTTCTTCGTCAGTAAACGGAACTTGTTTCATTTCGCTTCCTTTTACTTTATAAGCAGTAAGTGATGTGGCATCTATTATGATTTTTCCGTCCTCTGTATCTTTCACCATAATAGGGGAGTTCGGTTTATCTTTTACATTATCTAATACTTTTTGTATTACATTAAAATCAATAATTCCTTTTTCAGATAATTTTACTAGAGATACGAAAGGTATTTCATCTAATCCAGGATAGTCGAGTAAGTATTTAGATGTTCTTTTATTTAATTTAATATCAGGATATTCATCTTCGGCTTGGTATAATCCTATCTTTACGTCATCTCCTAGAGTTAGTTTAACTATAGTGTCTCCGTCAGCGGTAACATATAATCTCTGGTTAGGATCTAGTTCCCATTTTTTTAATTTTACTAAAATCTTTTTTACACCAAAAGGAATTGAATCGGAAGCGAGGAGCTTCGTTTCGATAGGGGTATGTAGATTACTTGTAACTGACTTTCTAGCTTCGTCGGAAAAATTGTTTAAGTTTTTTAGAAGCAGTTCAGGTTCTACCAGATCAGGTGTTCTAACTACAAACCTTAATACGTCTGGAAATTTAGATAGACGGTCTCTTACAAACTCGTCATCGGAAATATCGGAAAATAACTTAGATTGAATACCTGGCCTGTCATCTCTTGCATTCTTTCTAGCAACTAAATAAGACTCTTTATCCTTATAAGGGAATCCAGTCCACTCTCTATAGTTTACAGTATTTGTTTTATATTTATGCACCATTTTTTCTTGGGAAGATAACGGTACATACTTAATTATAGATTTGAGATTTGGTACCTCTCTTAACCAGGGTGCTTCATTTAGCAACTCTTCAAACGTAATTGGATCAGGATAATGCGGGCTATTGTCTCTAGGATGTAGTACATAATTTTCATTACCAAAAACTTTTGGATCTCTTACAGCAATAACAACAAAGCTTAATTTATTGCTTTTGGGTAAATTAGTATTTTTTGCTAAATAGAATGTTGGATATCCTCTTACTTCACTGTACCTATGTCCTGACCAAGAAGATTGAGAAATACACCATTTCTCGTCCTTACCATACTTAATACAAGTGCCTTCAGTATTACCATTATAAATTATTATGCTATTGTCATCATTATGATAGACTACATCAGGTGTTATTTCTTCACCTTCTTCCTTATCGTCCTCTGTTTTACCTTTTGTTACAACTCTTATAAGCTCAGGTACTTTGTAATTAGCCAGATCTCTACGATCAATAGGAAGTTTTTCTTTAATTTTATCAAAGATTTTGATATACTTCCTTAGCTCTTCTTCTGAAACATCTAAATTCAAATCTTCGGCTTGTTCTAAAAATCTCTTTATGAAACCGGTGATAGCTTTTTCGCTATATGCTTCAAAAAGCCTTTTAGGTCTGCCGCATGATTTACATTCGGAATTATTCGTTAGTATGTCTATTAATTTATACATATTTACCAAGCTCTACATGACCAGTAACGGGCTTTCCATCTAGGTCCAGGATTGCTACATTTATGTCTTGCCCTAAAACTTTTTCTACGTTTAGGATTAGACCTTTGAATCTTCATATTAGGGTCGCCGAAGTTAACCTTCACTACGTTTCCGTTAGCGTTCTTAACGTAAACTGATCTTTTCTTAGGACCTCCAGGGGTCAAAAAAGGTTTACCTAGACTAACTTTACGGCCTCTGTACTCTGCTTCCTCTAATTTATTTTCATATTCTAAAAGATATTCTGCAAGACATGCTTCACAGAATCGATCTATTTCATCTATCTCTTTTTGATTAAAATCTTTTAAATCATTTTTGAGCTCTTCAAATTCATTATTATTAATCTCTTCTACATATTTTTCTATATCCTCTATTTTTTTGAAATACCAGCCTTTACCTTGTAAATGAGCTAGAGCTTCCGGATTTTTATAAGAATTTATAAATTCTTTTACTCCTGAAGATGTATTTAATAATTCCTGCAAATTCTCTTTTTGATCGGCTTTTAATTGATGAAACTCTACAGGTCCGTCATGGTCCATAGTATGCATTTCATTAGTCCTGCTTCTACAGTGCCTCTTTCCTGTAAAAAAAGGTTTAGGGCAACTAATGCCTTTTACATGGACATGTCCACACCTACCACAGCATGTACCTTTCTTTTCTTCTATTTTCATTTCTAGTTCTTTTAGAGTTTTACCGAAATATGCTTTGGTTAAAATATTTTCAAAACGACGAATATTTTCTAATTTACCTCCCTTCAAAAAAGGTTTGTCGTATTTTACATCAATCCAATCTACTGTTCCTGCAGACCCCCCTTTTCCTGCGCTTGCAGCCTTAACAATCGTTCCTGTACCGTACTTATCATGTGTAAAAAGGGCTCCAACTCTATAATCAGTTCTTATTTTATAGGGCATCGATTCTTCAGACGCTTTAATTAGCGGTCGTTTTTTTTCTTTTTCAACTACTTCATTACCGTCAATATCTACTAAAAAGACTGCAGTAGGGGTCGTTGCTACAGCGGGTGGCCTGACTTCTAAATCCTCAGGTCTCTCTCTTTTTACGTGCTCTTGTATACTTTTTTTTATTTCTTCATCGCTACTTTTATTGGTAGGATAGAGAGTTATTAAGGTATCGTTTGCTGCTAAAGCAAGATAAATAATCCCGCTTCCATCTTCTGATATCATTTCGATATCTATTTTTTTATCTTCTTGAACTAGTTTTGGGATAAAAACTTTTATCCCTAAATTAACATTATTTGAACGCCCGATATTACTTACCTCTAATCTCGCTAGGCGTAAATTTAACTGAGATTGTAATATAGTAATTAGTTTACCATCTACCTCTTCTTTATTTTTTCCTGAATAGATTTGAGGAGGAAGCTCAATAGCTTTAATTGTACCTCGTACATTTTTTCTTTCGAGATAATGATTCGTTCTTATAGCTTCCCATAGCTGCATCTTGGTCTAGCAGTTTTTATGATTTTTTTATTCCGTCAAAAGTACTAGCCAGCTGTTGGATTCGTTGAGATAGTTCAGAATCAAAAGGTGTAATAGCTATATTAAATTTTAACCCAGTTCCTGTATATCCTCCACCTCTTTTTATCTCGAAATCAACATTTAGTGCTCTTAAAGCTTTACCAAATTCAGCTACGTTTCTCTTATTATAAAGTTCTATATGCATATTAATGTAAAAATTTAAGCATGTACTTGGTAGATTCTACAAGATCAACAACTTCGTCGACTTGATTTTGTATGTAAGAATCCTGCGGAATTTGAGTTCTAATGGTTTCTACAAACTTACAAAGACCCTCAAAGTACATTGTAGGGTTGTCGTCTTCTTTTATAGTTCCAGCCATTTTATATCCGCGTAGAATACCGTACCGGCCTTGATAGCTCTCTACGAGTCCATCAATTAAATCGACGATACCTTTGTAATATCCTTGAAGTGCTTTATGCTGGGCAAATGAATTTGTCTGTAAGTGATAGATGTGAGCTTGGTTACGACTCTGCATCAATGTACCTATAAAGGTTCCGTACTGTTCCATTTTTTGTTATTTAAATCCTTGTACAGAATATTTAAATTTACTATTTGGATTCATTGCATCTATTCGATTTCAGGTAATTGTTTTTTTGCCGCTTTAACCATTTTATGCTTTTCACGTAAGTTTCTGATCATACCCATCTTTCTTTCAGCTAGGCTATGATGTTTATCAGACATTTCAGGTATATCAGTAGCCTCTTTCATGTGTCCGTTTATCTCTTTCTGAAGTCTAGCAATATGCTTATCAATCTTTTCAAGAACGACATCTTTTTTCTTTTCTACTTCACTGAGATGCTTATGAAGTTCGGTACAAGCAGCTTCAGCTACTAAATCGGCTTCATCTTTTTCAGTGTATACGCCATGAATACTTTGAGGTTCAAACTGTCCCATACCAAAAGCGTGGGTTTGATGTACTAAGTCTTTAGGCATAGACTCAGGTCCGGGCTTCAATACTACAAATATCTTGCCTATTCTATCTTCGCAACCTGGATGATCAAAGTTATCATGCATCATTTCTTCTTGATATACATGTTGAGGTAGGTGTTTCATATCAGGTGTGTGTTTTGCCCATCTTTGAGCGATTTTTGGATGTTTAGCGAACATAAATCTTTGCTGGGCACGTGATTTAAACGGCATTTTCGTCTAGATTTTTTCCATTATAAATATCTAGTTTCCTTAGTTCAACAATTTCATTCTTAACCTGTTTGTATATTGTTTTCTTATCACCTCCTCCCCATTTTTCAACCTCTCCTTGCTCGGAAATAAACGAATCCTGCTCGTCTACCCATTGTTCTAGTGCTATTTCAAGATCATTTAATTCAGCATCCTTGTTTCTATTCATGATATTTGCACAATACTCATCCCATTTACCAAGTCTTTTGATTTCTGATTCCATTTTTACAACGCAATCGAAACATTTTCTATGAATACCCCACATTTTCTTATTATACTCATTTATTTTCATTAAGTTATTGCATTCAGGACAACATAAAGGCATTAAAACAAGGTCTTTGATCTTATCGAACTTAGTAACAGACATTTTTATTCCGTTCTTAATAGTCCACGTTTTACCATTTTCTTCCCATATATCTCCCTCTTCGTAATCTTCACCGTTTTTTTCCCATCCGCTTTGTATTTGGGTTCTATCTCCGGCTTTTCCCCCAATAATATTACGCATTCTTTGTACGTCCCGCGGCTTAAACTCTTTTTTTAAGGTATTTTCCATAACATTTTTGAATTTACTAGTAATCTAGTGCGTAGATACCTAAATTTAATTTACCATACTCTCTCATAATAATTCCTGCAATAGAATTAGCATCGTTTTCAGTTTCAGTACCTGTTTCTCCTGCATCGTTATAAAGCAATTCGAGTTCATTTTGACGATGATGAACAAGTTCGTGTGCTAGACTTCTACATATATCTGCAAGGTTTCTCTCGCGAATAAACACCTTTATAGTCCTATCATTAGGGCTGTATTCGCCAAAGGATCTACGCTTGTCTACAAAGTCTCTGGCTTTAATAAACGAGATCTTAGGTAGAGACTGAATCCCTAACTCTTTTTTACAAAAATAAATGAAATGTTTTATTAAATTAAGTTTCTTCTGGTCCACTTTTAGATATTTTCGGGGCAAGCATTTTGAATATTTTTGCACCTGCACCTCTGTTATATGCTGATACAGGAACGGATTCAATAAATCCTTCGTAATCGCCTGCTTGCAAAAGGCTTCTTACATGCGGCGCTGAAGCGTCGGCTTTCCTTTCTTTTACTGTAATAACCTTTACTCTATCACCGAATTGCGTTTGGAGTGATTTTCCGTATTCAGTATCGTCTTTTTCGTCATCTCCTACAGCTATATATACTGGATCAGTTTCAAAATTCTTTTTTAAAAAATCAATGATAGTTACAATAGGTGATTGCTGGGTTGATATTCTTACAGTAATTTTAGGATTAGGTTCTGCTTGTAGATACATATTCCAAATCATTAGAGAATCTTCAGGAGTAATTCCATCAATAACTTTCTTACTTATTATTATATAAACTTTAGTAATATACTCTTTTAGGGCTAGAGCTTTAGCGGCTTCAAAGTGTCCCTTATGTGGGGGTTTGAATTTTCCAGGGTAAAAGCAAGGACCTGCTTCGTTTAGAACAGCTTCGGCAATTTTTTTTCCTAGTAGTTCAGCGTTGATCATACTAGTAATAAATATCTATCCCAGAAGCAATTTAGGTTTAGCATTTTTGATCTCTTTTTCAAGACCTTTTATGTATTCAACCGCTAGCTCTACTCTCTCATTAATTAGCTCAACCTCCTGCTGATCTAATTCTAGTCTATATATAAACATTCTATAATCAGAAGAGACGCGAGGATCAAAGCTAATAAAGTCACACCATGTTGCTCTAGCGCAGATCATATTCGAAATACATTGGTAGTAGTAGTTTGGAGCTACCTTTTTCAACTTTACTGGGCTATCGATCATGCCGTGTTTAAAGTGGTTGGCAGACTTGAAAGGACATTTTACTTCAATAATGCCGTTAGGTTTTACAATTCCGTCAGGTGATCCTCCGTAGTATTCACTTACAGCAATAAAGGAAGCTTTCTCTACTTTCGTGTCCATAACCTTTTCGTAGTGTTCGATAGCAATAGGCTCAAGCTCGGTACCCCATTCGAGGGCTTGACCATGTGCGGGTTCAGTAACTCCTCCGAAGAGTTCACTGACCTTCTCCAAGAGGTATGTTTTAGCGGTTTCTGTTAACCCTTTTTCACCCATAATTTTATGGATTTCAGAGCTAGTAATCTTACCTCTCCGTAGTTGAAACCATTCTTCTGATCTTTGTTCAATTAACATAGTTGCATTTTTTTAAGCAATAGTTCACCAAAGGTAAGCTGCTTTGCCGTATGTAAATATTTTGTCATCTCTTCAAAACCTATTTCTGATGGATCTTTACCCCCTAGTTCGATGAAGTAAACATCTTTACCTAAGTTAACTAACTCGAGTGCGTAGTTAAAAGACTCTTTTAATGCATCGTTATCGAGTGCTAGATATACTGTCTTAACATTATTCTGTACTAGCTTGAGCATTAATGCTCGCGGTATGGTTTTGCCGAACAGGGGAATGGCGTTTCTCTTTAATGCAATGGCATCAAATATACCTTCACATAAAATTACAGGTACGTTCCAGTTAATGAAGTACTCAAGGCCTATTAATTCGTTCTTGTTACATGAAGGTGCATTATACTTACGTGTTGGATCTTTTTCAAACGATCTTGATATAAAATAGTTTATATGCCCAGTCTTGTCATAAGAGGGTATTATTATTGAATTAGCGTATCTACCCTTCTCACAATATCCGATATTGTACTTTAAGATATCTTCTTCACTTATACCTCTATGCTTAACGTATGCCTTAGCCTGACGATATGTCAGCTTAGTACTAGATTGAGCGAGAGATATAAATTCCTTAGGTAATTGTACGGTTGCGTACTTCTTATCGTCTACTTCAATCTTACCGTAAGGGAAGTAACTCTTCATCTCTGAAATCTGTGCAGGGCTTGCCTGTACTTTTCTTAAAAGTGATACTAGGTTACGTCCTTTAGTGGCTGGTTCACAGGTCCAGCAATGAAAAAATCCGCTTTTTGGATCGATTTCAAGCTTTGGTTTATGATGTTTACAGAACGGACAATGAAAGGCATGATTGCCTTTAGTAGATGGTTTAGATTTACCTAAAATGCTATGTAAAAGTCCAAGTACTAATCGAGATTGCTCCATAGACCCCTCCTTACATATAGTATAAGTATTTATTTAGGTTCTACCAAATCCTTTCGAAAAAACTTAGCAAGAATATTATCGTTATAAGAGGAGTCAGTATGAAGTACGTTTAATCTACATTGAAAAAATACTTCATAGTAGGTAAGTTGTTTTTTATTAAAACAAAATTTAAGTATCATTCTATCAAAATCTTTTACTCCGTTTTCTTGAATTTCTTTTAGCAAAACTTTATTTGAACCCCAATATTCAAACCAATTTGATTCTTTAGTTACTAATTTTTTTGTAGGCTTTTTACCAGGTCCGGTATATTCAGCTAATTCTTTCTTAGTTAATTTTTTTTTAGTATTAGAATAGAGAGATTTTTTACCGATATAAAACTTACCTGTTTTATTGTTTGTTATTTGATATACAAACCCTATACATCCTTTAGGGAACCTGTCTACTGAGTCGTACTCGGTAAGCCGATCCCCTTCAAACATCAACCATTTTTTGACCATAAATTTATTTAACTATCCCACTTAATTATAAAAGTAATATCAGTGTTTGCAGGTATAGGATAAGGTGTCGCTAATTTTCCTACTACTAATAAATCGTTGTTTTCGTTGTAGAGTCCTACAGTAGTAGCGTAGGGATGAAAAGAGGATCCAGTAATTTTATCAATAAGAGATCCGTTTACTATCTCGGCAAAGGAAGAGCTCTGACCTGCTGAACTGTAAAAAGGCAGCGCATCTGATCCTGTAATTAATTGCTTTTGTGCAAAGACAGTAGGGTTTTGAGAATAATTGAAATCATTTTCGGATACTCTACATTTTACTTCGTTTTGATATATTGTAGTTTCAGCAATTAATGACATTGTACAGGCGTTATTAGCTATTAATGTATAATAGCTACCAGAGGTTAATAATACCATCCCTTGAGGATAAATTATATTTCCTACCTGTTTAGTACTTCCGCTTAAATCGTTAATATTTCCGTTTCCGTCATCTCTTAAATTAAAGGCCGACGAACTCAATGAAAAACTTCGACGAGATATTTGTTGCCCGTATACGTTTACTGATATGGAAATTATTGCGATTTCGGCATTTGATTGCGTCGGAAAATACCTGTTGTCGGAATCGTTAGATCCGGATGCGGCAGTTGATTGTAAAAAATTATCGGCGGCAGATGCTGAAATAGGGAACGATCCGGTTAGATAATTTGAGTAATAAAGGTGCTTTACTGAAAAATAATTCAGTGTCTCTTGAGGAATAGAGCCTGTGATAGTAATAGGTCCGTTTACTCCTTTTAGAACTTGAATACCGTAACTTCCGAATGAGCTTGATTCGAAAGATGAACTGTACTTTAGCTTGATAGGAGTAGTAAGGACATCTGAAGTCTTCAGACTGTTTGCTGCTCTACTCATTTTATTATATTACCAGTCTAACTTAACCCTGATTAACGCTTCTTTTGTAAAGTCTTTAACAAGCGGTACTGACATTTTAGCTACTGCTAAAAGCTCACTGGCGTCGTTATATAATCCTACAGTGGTAATATATGTCTGAGGGCTGAAAATCATAGTAGGCCATAGTACGGCACCTGAACCTGAAATAAAAGTAGGATTAGATGAGTAGTTGAATTCGGAGTTGCCGATTCTAACGAAGATGTAATCGGAAGATATAGTTTCCTGGGAGTTTAATTGGAATCCAAATGAGCCGGAAACCTGTATACTGCTTGATACTGCTTTATATAGGAGCGTATTATTTGTAGAGGTGTAAGAGGCGGATGCTGCCGGGGTATAGCTCCCGCTTCCGTAATTAGCATCATCTTCTACGAAATTAATGCCTCCGGCAGCAGAGTTTAATTTGAGGGCGCCTACGTTTAAAATAATCGTGCCGATATCGGGTAAAAAGAATCCGTAGGATCCGGAAACTGTTTGTCCTGCGCTAGGGGCACCTGCTAAAGTCTGTGATACTGCTCTACCGAATGATCCAGATACTAAACTAAAAACTCTACCGCAGTCTAAATATGTTACAGTGGTTACGTTATTACTATTATCACATAAAGTAACTATTCCGCCTGATCCTGAAAGTGAAAGGTTAAAGGTACCGGGCATTAAGCTTTCTTTATAGCGATTTCTATCTACGTTTATTGCAAAAAAGCTTGGCGCACTTGTAGATTCTCCTCCAAAATTGAAACCTTGAGTAGATCCTGAAAGGGCAGGGCCATATACGAGTGTTTCGTATTGACGGTAAGTTGTTAATGATGGGGAAACGCCTGGTACTAATGGGTTGTACCATTTAGACCCTGATCCGTTTATATTACCGTATGCGATTGCGAATTGTACGGCTGCTCCGTTTGCATTACTTTCAGTCTGATATACGTTTAGGTAAAATGCACCTGCACTGATAGTTGTAGTAACAGTAGAAGATGCAGTAAAAAACGTGGTTAGCGTAGGCTGATTAGAACTCCAAGCCGGAGCTGTAATCGAATCGGAGCTTATTACAAGGTCTGATGGAGCTAATCTTTGATATGCCATATTCTATTATTGATTTACTTTAGTGATTTGAAGTGGAATAAATAATCTTGCACCTGAGTCGCGTCCTACTACTGTTAAGGTTGTATATAATACTGTATTGCTGCCAAATAAGGTATTTACAGTTGTTCCAGTAATATTGATAGTCGTTCCGATAACAGTTTTTGATACGTTAGTACCTATAGTTGTTGTTCCGGTTGCGTTTAATGCAGTAGCTTGCGTTGTGTTGATACCTACTCCGTTAAATGCGGAAGTAGTTCTTACGTCCCCGATAGTTGCTAGATATCCGGATTGTTCAAAAGTAGAAGTAGCACCTAAATAATTTAATGTTTGAGGTGTAATAGAAAGGGAAGCTCCTTGTCTTAAAATTATTGTACTATATCCGATACTTATTACAGGGAGTGAAGCAGTACCTCTAGGAAGAGTTATCAGCTTATACTTCATTATCTCTTGAGATTCAGGATATGCCTGAATGATAGGCATATTTTCGATAGCTTCTCCGTAAAACGCTGATCCTGAAGGGTGATTTGGATTGTAGAGCGTATAATCTACCTCGTCGTCAGATAAACAAAATTGCGTAATTTGAAACGATCCGTTGTTTTGTGAAAGAAGTTGTCTTCCTTTATCGGTCAAGATTGCATCTACAACAACAGAAGTATTATTTAAATATGCCATAATTTACGTGTTTTTCTCTTTATAAATAGTGTATTTGCTTAATTTTAAATATCATCAGGAGTTGGAGATTGGGAGTTTAAAATTTGAGACTGAACCGCAGCCTGTAGAGTGTTTATGTTTGCTGTTACTGTCGGGTTTATATTTTGTGGAATCAGAAATCCGTAAGATGTTGCTCCGGGTGCTTTGTTATAGGTAACTATAACGTTTTGTTCGTCTTCATATCTCTTGAGCAAGAGGAAAGGCCCTAGACCTTCAGGATTAATACCTAACCAGTTATCGAGAACTTGTGGAGTAACTTCTATGTTTAATCTATTTGAAGAGATAGATGCTGATACTACGTCTACGTCTTGGTAGGCACCGTTTGAGTCAAAAAGTACGATCTTATCTCCGTACTCAGGGTCGAAAGCGTAGTTTATATCGCCATACCTGGTATAGAGGCTACTTGAATATACTGTAGAACCACTTATAAAGTAAGGTACAAATTGATAGTATAAGTACTGACTGAGACTCGCATTTAGGGTTATGATACTCGTTTGCGATGTTGAATCAGCAATACTATAAATGAAGGGCTGAGGTACAGTACCGTTAGCAAAAGGATAATTACCTGCTCCAACAGCTTGGGGGGTATAAGTTAACTTGTTGTAAGATCCGGCAGTAACTAATGATGCGGTAAAATTATCAGTTGTAACAGAGGCTAATTTAGTTTCAAAAACTACCTTATTGCCTGGGGCAAAATTAAATACAGGAGTTACATAGTCGATTAATATTTGTGAACCGGAAATTAGAGTTTGACCTATTATCGTTCCTCCAACAGGGAGTATAGAAAAGACTGTAGTGGTTGGGGAAAATATGGGTTCAAGATAAGGGATTAGAGGTGGGTCAAACGAATATGCTATATAATACGTACCTGTAGCAGAAGTTATAGTAGCTGCTATGAGGGCAGTAGACGTGTTTCCGATGTTAGAAGTATTTAGTACTCCGTCAATATATAAGTTAAAGGGACCATATACGGCTGGATGTATTTGATCAATCGAAATCGTAGCTGTAGTATCTTCAGTTGTCGATAAGCTATAAATTGACCCTGTAGTGCTTCCTGCTGGTTCATTAACTGATGTAAATGAAGCTGTTTGTAATGTACCTATCTGGGTTACTCCATTTAAATATGCTCCCCATGTGAAAGCTATGCTCTGTGTGCCGAATGTCTGTGGATTGGGAAATAATACATCAAAGCCTAATTTTACTGTAAATGTTTTTTGACCGGCAATAGATGCAGTATAACTTGCAAAATTATCTGTAGTTCCGGGGCTAAAGTCAGAGCTAGATGGATCCTCCCCGTCAAAAGCATTATAGATCTTTCCTGCTGAAGCTGAATAATATGGATTTGCGGCACCGCTTATAAAAGCATTCGGCGTACCTGTATTATATCCTTGAAAAGGAGTTTCAACACTATTTCCTGCATATTGAAAGTATAATTTACCTGAGCCGCTAAAATATAGCTGCGGCGTGTAACTATATCCGCTATTATAGATAGATTTAATACCGTCAGTAGTTACTTGATTGCTAAACTTTTTATTATCGAACTGCTTTATAGTAGCTTGAGTACCTGCTGTAAAAATATTCTGTAGGTCTATCCAATTTTGATTATTTTGATTTAATTCAAATAAGCCTCCTGATACATCAGCAAGATATGCTAGAGCTACATTAACCCTTCCGGGTAAGAAAGAGCTAGTAGCGACCTGTGTAAATAACCCTAGCTTATTAGTATAGTAATTTATTACAGGATCTTTGCCGTAAGAAATATCTCCGGTCGTATATACGTTATATTGTTGACCTGATAAATACGATCCGCTGTAACGAGGTATAGTATACGCGCGGGATACATAGTTAAAGTCTTGAATATAAGCATACTGTGAATAAGGTTGTTCGCTTTGATAGATATTACCGTAGAGTACAGTATAAGCTATGGATTGAGTTATTAATCCAAAATTAACTGGGGCAAATTGAGTAGTATTAAAATCTAAGTCTAAAAATTTTTGCGATCTTACTGGTATAGTCACGTTACCCTCTAAGGGGCTTATAGAGTAGGTTAAAAAGAGAGCTCCGTTACCTGGTACTGAGGAAGTCCATGGGTAGTTGTAACTCGAGACTTCTTCCTGAGAGAAGTAGTTTGTAGTCGCTGCAATATAACTACCGCTAAATTCTCCTGTATATTTTTGAATATTATTAGATGAGCTAACATATACTGTACCTAGAGATTGAGTTAAAGCGATCGATGCTGTACCGTTGTACTGTATAGGTATTGCTTGAATATATGCTGTACTTCCAGTTACAGCACCGCCATCAGATCCAGATATACTTAGAAGATAATAATCGGCATCAAAGGAAGAGGTAAGCCAAGTCGGTTCATTTCTTGGGTACTTATTTCTTTCAAGCATATGAGACTTGATAACGATACCTGTATCTGCACTTGATCTTGCAGGTACCCAGTCCCTCATCATCTTGAATAGAGAATTATTAAAAAATTTAATTAGTCTTATAAAGTCCCAAACGTTATATCTACTAGTATACTCAGCACTAAAGTAAGTATTACTTACCTCATCTAGAGGTATATAAGAACTAGAATACTGTAAAACAGGGTTACCTATAAGCTGCATTATATTAAAGTACCCGGGCTGAGTAGATGAAGTTACATAGCCGGATGAAGTAATGCTAGCGTTTATAGAATCAGCAGGGGAAAATCCTGCTTGTACTGTAATAGATGTATTCTCTAAATCGTTAGAGTAATATTGTATGGTTGAAAATGGCGATAATAGACTACTTGAAATTTCAGGAACACTTCCGGTTAAAATTCTAGTATTAGAAATCTCTTGTATGCCGGCTACGTCTAGATAATTATAACCGCCGTATTCGTGTACCTGTAAAATATTGGCAGGTATACCGTAGCAAGCGATAAGGGCTTTGACGCCTCTTTCAGTACCTCTAGTTTTCAGCAAGTATGCTAAATTATGATATAGACGTTTATAAATTTCGTCTTGTATCTGCGTAGCTGAAAGTGATTGAAGAGGATCAGCGATACCTATTGCATCCTGTCCATATACCGATGTTGTATCATAAAGAGAATAAGGATCGTCCCAATATGCTACAAAAGGTGCGTCTGAATACGGGAATGTTAATACGTATCTAAAAATCTTCTCTTCTCCAAAAGGTGGTAGATAAATTGAAGAGCTTAAGTAATAATTACCGGCAGGAGGTGTAATGATACTTGCAGTAGTGCTTCCAGAAGGATAGATACTGCTGCTAAAGTATACTACAGTTGAATAATTGCTAGAGGTGACGGCAAGCCTAGATCCGGTATTATTTACCCCTAATAATGAATAATAAAGATTATCGCTTATACTCGTATTAGTATAAAGTTGAACTCCAAAGCTTTTTATAGCTTCTGAAACCTGGTCCAGTGATATACCTATAAAAGGATTGTTTTCGGCTGAATATCTATTGCTCAAATCTTTCTGATAGATCCATATATTATCGAAGTGCTGACCTATCATGTTTAAGAAAGTTACATATGGAGCATTTGCTTCGTCATCAATAATATACTGAGGGGATGCATAAACTAACCAGTCTTTATTTAAGTCGTCATAGTGAGAAGAAGACCAGTACGTACTCATTGTATCCGGTGTAGGAACTATAGAAGGGCTACCTAACCAATCCACGGCTTCAGAAGAGGTTACTGAGTATAAAGAATAAGGTATAGTATCATTTCTTTTTGGCCATGAAGTAGATGCAGAATCAAAGTATAAATAATATTCGTAACCATCGAAGTTTTTGATGGTATTATCTATCTGTACCTGTAATCTAACTCTTTCTTGAGTTGTATTAGTTGCTAGTAGGCCCGCAGAAGCTGATTCAATTAACTGTAGCTTATAAACATAATTATACAAGCGTTCAGTAGCAGAAGAAAAATGTATAAAATTTTCAAAATTATTATAGTCTACATTTATCTGTATTCCTTTTTCGTTCATTAAAGAATTTAACTGCTGATAAGAAGAAGATACAGTTGTAGCAAATAAATTTGCATAATTATAATAAGGGGTAGTTTGACCTATTCTTTCAGTGATAGAAACTTTAAAATTCGGTCCTTTTATTCTAGAGGTATCTAAAATCGCTTCAGGGGTAACATTTATCGTTACGTTAAACTCTGCAGGATTAGCTACAGGAGTGACGACCCAAAAAGTTGATCGTAAGTCGAATTGAACGGGTAAAGTATCGTAGAGTTTGAAAATTATATAACCTATCCCGTCTTCTTCTACATATACCGCGTTTACGCCTATTATCTGAATGTCGTCGCCAAAATTTAGATAAAAAGTAGGGTAGTATATATCACTTGATAGTATAGCTTCAAATTCGCCGAATGTTTGAGCTAGTTGACTGTTTGAAAGGTCTTGTCTTGCTACTTTTATCTCAGTTCTAGAAGTCGATATCTCCTTAATCCAAAAGTTTTGGGAAGGAATAGGGGCTGAAAGTAATTGCCTGGAAAAGAAGTTATACTTAAGGTTAAAAGTACCTCTATTAAACCCGGAGAACTTAGCGTCAGCTTCAGGATCTAGAAATAATTGAGCTGTAGTACCAGTAATAGGATCTACGAGATTTCCAATGTTATATTGGGACGCGTTGTAGTTGCTATCCAGAACGTTTCCGCCAAGATCCTTAATAAAGTATTCAATGTAATCATTAGGTCTGCCGAAATTTGCAGTTATTAACGCTGTATTGATTAGCGATATGTCCTGAGATGAATAAGTCTGATATTGCCCGTTTGATCCTATGTATCTTATGTCTACGTTTTCCATTATACTGTATTAGACAGGCTTAAAAAGTTAGCATTTGCTTCAAGTAACTGCTGACGAAGCGTGTTTATCTCATCAATATAAGCTTTTTCGTTATCAGTTAAAACTCCTCCTCCTAAATATTCTGTACTTCTAGCAACTAAATATTCATGAGAATTAATTTCTCCTGTTGCAGGTATATCAAAAAATAACTCATTGTATAAGTCGAAAAATTCGTCAATGGTAATCTGCTGCGAAGGTGTAACGGATGCGGGTACTGGGGTGAAAAGTTCAGAAAAAGAAGTATCGACAACGCGCGTGAAAGTATTACGTCCGTAAACTTCTTTGATTAAATTTACTTCCTGTGACATTATTCTACTACTTTAAAAATTAGGTTTTCGTTGGTAAATATAACTTCTTCGCCAGAAGAGAGAACGCTTTTAATTAGTAATTTATAAAATCGATTAACTTCCAATCCGCTAGTATACAAAATAAAGTAATTACTTGTTGTATCAGCACTCAATTTTGTATAATTGGTATCAAAGTCAATTATAACTTCGTTGGTTTTATAATCCATTAAAGACCAATAACTAGTCTGTGGAAGATATAATTGAGTTAGAAAAATTGAAGAAGTTGTAAATTGTCTTGCAGGGTAAGTAGCTCTTACCCCTGTCCTGACTTTATAAATTTGATTCCTTCTAAACTGCCCTTGGTTGTTCTGTAAAACAATAGTAATCTGATCGTTTGTGGCTAAGCCATAAGAGCCGGTAGGTCCATATACTGCGTCGGCCCACTTAAATTCTATAGTTGGCGGATAAATAGTATGTGTATCGACTGAAAAGAATTTGAGATCTACATATGATGCAGTACTGTTTTCTACCGAATTTGGATGCTTAACTACTACCCCGTAATTGCTTAAAGATGCACTGAACCATCCATCAACCATGTTAGTAATATTCATATTAATATCCTTGTTAGACATATAATCGAAATATTGACTAGCTGAAACGGTAGAACTAGAAATATAGCTACTTCCAGTTATTGTCCATAGATCAGAATTCTCATAGGGACCGGTATAAGTCCAACTACATCCGTTCTGTGACTCTGGAACTTGAGCAAATTGACCTGTTCCCATAGTCCACGACTGAGATACAGGATAAGCTTCTAGAGAATATGTAGTGTTAAGATTTTGTGCTGATGCAAGATATAATCTTAAATTAGCTTGCCATGAAGCACTTATTGCTGATAATGCGAAAGTTTTTAGTTGTTGAATATCAGTGTTTGAGAATTGTAAAAGCGATCTTCTTATATCAGATCCGGAGAAGTACTGATTAGAAGTACTGAAGTTTCCAGCAGCTGCTAAGTCATACGTATAATACGGGTTTTCGGTTAGTGGAGTTCTAAAAAGAAATCTAGTCCCGTCTTGAGAATTTTTAGCTGAAACTTCTAATATAGGATCACGACCCGTATTTTTAGACGGATATCTATAGTATATTGATGCGTCAGCTGATGCGAATATTTGATATACTGCCATAGTTAGAATGTTACTACACGTCCTTGAATATCTGTATCAGGGTATTTGACCTCAAAGATGCTCGGATCGAGTGAAGGATAAATTACCCCATTTAATGTTGCTCCTGGAATATCGTAACTGTATTGAGAATAACCTGCATTTACTCCTGCTATGTTAGTTATAGAGATTTTCTGAACTGTCTGAACTCCCGCTACTTGATCAAGGAGTGTATATATTTCAGATAAAATAATCGGTTGATTTATTTGCCAATCTTCTTTAGCAAAGTATCCTTTTAATAACGTCAAACAATTAGCGATTATATCTCTTGATGTATAGTTTGGTCTAATTATAATATCAAAATTAACTTGAATATTAATTATATAAGCAGGCTTAAGTATAATAGTATCTGTAAGCATTCTATACTGTTCAAGATAAGTCTGTATATTTTGTAGTAATGCTGTTCCAGGGGGCGTAAAAGTACCGTCGGCATCATACCCAAGCAAATAAATTGAAGAGGCTAGAGGGTCTCTTTCTCCAGGCTGCCCTTCAAGGTATTGGGCGAAGGTTGCTGTATCTTTAGTCACGTATGCCTTAGCTACTTGTCCAAATTTAGGGGGCATACCTAAAACTGTACCTAAATAATCTTGCTGAGTTACTGCACGCATCTGCGAAGGATACTTAGCTAGGGTATTTAATCTTAAATCTTCGGGAGAATCTCCATCTCCCCCTCCAACTGCAGGAACGCTGTTATTAATTGCAAGTGTTGCTCTAATGGTTGCTTCAGTTGCGGGATTGGTAGGATTTGGAAAGGTTATCGTTGAAGATACAATATTAGTAAGTTCATTTACGCCTACATTTGCTTCAGCGCCGCCTCCTACTAAATACTGAACTGTTAAATTAGTGTTAAAAGGCGCTACTCCGTAAGATTTGTTTGTTACAAAGTTGGTTGGATCATAAGCTGTATTCAGCATATCTATTCCGTTAACAGTTCCAATACCGACGTTAAAAGGATTCGGAATTGATCCGGAAACAGCTTGTATTCCTGCACCGAATTCTAATTGTAAAATATTATTTGCAGTAAATCTAGATACAAATCTAAAAGGAGCATCTACTCTCTGTATAATATAGGGGACTTCATTTGCTTGTTGATAGAGCTGAGGATAGGCTAGGGCAGTATTAGCGACAGGGTTTAAAATATAATCTTGAGCTAGATAAGGTACTTCGCACCATTTATAACCAGAAGTTTGATCTGTTACATTGAGTATCTCTATTATATTAGTATCCTGAATTGTTCTTATAGGAAATCTTTGAGGTGCTCCAAAGTTAAGCGTTGTAGTTTTAATTTGCCCTGATATAGCTTGAGTTTTTTTCTTAAGTAAATAAGTATTAGGATTACCTCCTGCAGTTGTATAAACAGAAACTTCAGTAGGATCAATAGAAGATGATAAATTAAAATCTATTCTATTAGGGCAATAAAAAAAGTTATTAGTATTAATATTTGATCTTACTTGCATACCCTCCTCTACTATCATTGCATAGTTAAAATCAGGAGCATATCCTGATCCGGAAGCGGGAACTTGTTGGTAAATATCTAAATTAACAATAGCAGCAGAAGTTATTTTTGGTCTATAACCTAGCATATATGCTAGAGCATATAGGTTATTAGTCTGCTTAGCATACTCTAAGAATGTCTCTTGAGTTTGATTATCTAAATAAAATGATAATACATCCCCTACATAAGATGCCATGTCGATAAACATAGTCCCAGGAGAGGAGGTTGAAAAATCGTTATAAGAATTAGGGTAGTATGTTTTAGCATACTCAATTAACGCGTTCTTAAACGTAGTAAAATCTTTATTTAGATATGTTATATTTTTATTAGCCATTTAAACTAAGTGTTACAATATCTGACTCACCAGTATTATTTATATTATACGAAAACTGTATTTTTAAAAAGTTCTCATCGGGATTACCGCTAAAAGTTAACTCAGTAATAACTACGTTTGGGAAATAACGTTGAACTCCAGTTCTTATTAAAGAATCTAATTCATCTAACGTCTCAGTAGTAATCTGTTCGAAAATTTTACTTCTTATGTTAGCTCCAAAGTTTGGAATAAAAATTCTTTCTCTTTGATCAGTAAGTAAAAAATTAATTATGTTGTATTTTAACTGTTCTTTAGTTGTATAAACAGTTCTAAATACCCCTGGTGCATTAAAAGGCAATGCAACTCCTATTCCGGTTGATGGCTTTAGGTCGAGAACGTTAATATTTCTAAGATTATAGGCCATTATATTTCTCCGTTAGCTTGCATTTTAGCCATTAAATTCGAAAAATCAGGAACTGCATTAATTTCTATTGCACCTAAGTTTGAGCTTTTTGTAGCTGAGTTAAACATATCGTTCATTGATTCAACTATTGGTACTTCATTCTGGGCTTCATATCCTTGTAATCCTTCGAAATCCTTAGCTGTCATAGTTATAGCGGTTTCAGCTAGAAGGTTATTGAGAGGGTTTCCGGGTGCTAGAATAGGGGCTACTAACTTTCTATTTTGGTTATTTAGTGTTCCAGGAACAGTTGGTTTTTGTTTAACCGCTTCTGTTATAGGCTGTTGTGACCGGTTAGCAATAACGGCTTCTTTTAGTATTCCAGCTAATTCTTCCTGAAAGACAGCTCTTACTTCTTCTCTGATAATCTTTCTAAATGCGTCTAATTTTGCCATATGTAATAAATATGTTTAACTGAACAATTTATATTTAACCTGCTCTTTGAAGCTCTAAAATTCTCCTGTTAGCAGTTATAATTTTTTGCCGTCTATTCTCTGCGACTGCGTATCCTACTGGACCCTGTGTTAGAGCTAATGCTAATTCAGTTTGCCATTCTTTTATCTGGTCTTTTAGATTAGCGATATCTAACTGATTAGCTTGACGTAATTGTCTGTTAGCAGTCTGTGTGAATTGCCCTGTACTATCTGTTTTTTTAATTTGAGCTGATGTCTGCCTCAGGTTGTCTGCGAGTGCTTTTCTAGTTCTTTTCCTAAGTCTTCTTCCGCCTCTTAGATTATTAACAAAAGCATTTAAACCTAGACCTTTCGTTTCATCTACGTTATCCGGGAGATCAACTTCAGTTCTAGATATATTTAAATCATTCTGAAGAATATCGTTATTATCGAGATAATCTAAAGATTCGCTTACGGTAACTAATGCGTCTCCGTCTATAGTTCCTAAATCAGGACGAACTAATCCGAGAGAAACTAGCTTCTGTTTTACTTCTCCTATTATTACTTCAGGGTTTGTTGCAAAGGTAAGATCAGATTGAGTAACGATTGCTCCGTATTGATCCAGAGCTACTCCTCTTCTCCGCTTATTTTTAATAGACTGCTCGATCACCTGTTCGTCAATAATTCTAATTTGATAGGTTCCAAATAGAGCAGTATCAGGATCGGTTTTTGAATCAAAATTAATAATATAAATACTTAGCTCATCAACTAGCCCGTTCAAAGCTTGTCTAGTTTGATTTAGCTCATTCAGAATATCTGAATCTTTAAATGCATCGCATGCTTGCAGACCTACAAGCAAAGTATCTAAACGTCTTAATAGTTCGCTTGCATTTACTAATAGGTAACGAACGAGCCCGGTTGCTACACCGAGTAGCGCATTAATTGACTTTAAAACTCTTACGACGCCGTCTCCTTCATCTTTAGCTTTACTTGCGATGTCTTGTAGCGTTATCTGTGTACCTGAAGTACCAAAAATTAAAGGTATTGCAAGGCTCTTAAAGAATAAAAATACAAACTTAAAAATTTTATAAAAAAGAATTGCAAGCTTAATTATAAACTGCCCGGTCTGTATAACTTTCTGTACTTGATTGGCCATTTTTATAAACGACCTAATTCCGTTATTGATCTCTTTAAGAGTAGGTATAATTTTAGTTATGTCAACGAATTCGCTAAGTTTCTGTATCTGACTCCTTATATCTACTCCAAGAAAATTACCTATTAAGTTAGCTGCACTTTTAATATCTAGGTTTTGAATATTCTCGCAAATTGCTCTGAGCTTACCTATTTTATTCTGTAGGTATAGCAGTTCAGGAGTACTAATCTGATTGAAGTCAGCATACTTATTTACGTCCCCTAAAAAGTCGTTTACGAAATTTAAGTTAGATCCTAACTTTGGGATTTCTTGTAAGAGGATAGCATCTTGAGATGTGAATAATGACCCGGTAGTATTGGTGTTGAAACTAAAAACTTCACCTATACTTTTAAGCAAATAATACATGTTATACTTCTGTACCGGAGTACCTCCCTCTATCGGAGCATTTGATTGACTTACAGCTTGTTGAGGCGGTACTGCGTTAGGTCCGACGCCTAGATAAGATCCAATAAACACATTAGGATATGCAGTATATTTGTCAATGAACGTAGTTACGAGCTTAGCTTGATCTTGTAGTGTATAAAAAGCAACTTGATCAGGTCGCCATGTACTTCTATCAGGTCGCGGTTTTCTTTTAATATTTACGTTACTATAGGCATAGGTAACTACATCACATAAGTCTACTGAATTAAGAGCATCTAAAGTACTAAATAAACCTGTTTGTAAGAGTCTCTGTCCAGGCTTAGGTTTTTGAGGTTTCGTAGGTACTTCTCTGTAGTTTATTGTCTTGTCCGGTTGATCTCTAGTTGAAAACCTTGGATCTTGTAAGTTATCAGGAGGAGTATCATCAGGTCCTGACACCGATTGAAATTGATAAGTTGCTACATTAGGAGTTGCAGGTACTCCAGGGGGGAGTCCGATACCCGTTCCTGTTGTTAATTTAGTTGGGTCTACACGAGCTGAGGGGGGAGGTACAGTTTTTGTAGTATAGCTTTTAGGTTCTCTTGCAGGTTTGTTTCCGTATCTAGCAGAAGATTTTTTATCTTTAGGAGGAGAGGGATTGCCCCATAGGATCTTATCAACATTGATTTGTATCTCTCCCAGTCCTTTAGAAGAAATTCTGACGATTCTCTCGATACTTTTTGCTAACTTATTACTCATTATCTAGTAAAAGTATTTTTAGAGAGACACGTTGAATTTAATTGAGCCTTTACTCTACTTCCTATTCCTTGAAGTACCTTACTTGTATTTACAATTCTAGGAATAGCAGTTTCTAATTCTTCAGCTGACATTTCTTGTAGTGCGTTACCGAGATTAACTAAAGCATCAATTAAAAAACCTAGCTGGATAACAGTGCTAGTGCCGAGTAGAACTGGTTCTCCAATTCTGACTGCATTAAAACCTAACTCTATCTTCGGTGATGCTAAAGTAGTCTTTTCATTAGCATCTACGGTAAAGGTAGCTGGTGAAGAAATAGCAACTCCTTTCTTACCGAACAAAAATATAAAATCATCATAAGAATGATTTACAACTCTTCCTGAGGAAATTATAACTTGATTCCCTAAATATGGAAATATTGGTTGATACATCTTATCTTAATAAGCTATTAATTGATGGTATAACAAGTGTGGTGTTTTGATTCTTATTTTTGATAGCTGTTACTGCAGCATTATAGGCGGCTTGAACTGTTGAGGCGGTTTCACTAACAGAGCTTAAAACTGTCCCTGTTGAGTCGACGGCTCTCAAACTTACTACGTATGTACCGGATATTGCTTGCAGGTCTACTATCTCGCCTACTACCGTAGTTGCTTGGGAGGGAGGTGTTGTAGCTGCTGTACTATTATTATTTGTTACCTTTGGACCTGACGGAGGTTGTTGTGAGACGGTACTGATGTAAGAGTCTTGTTGTGCAGCAGAAATGTTATCGGTACTAGTTAGTTGCTGCTGAATAGGGATCGAAACAGTATATGTTCTCGCTAACACTACGTCTAAACTAGCTAAACTAAAATTATTATTTATATCATCCACCACTATTTGCTGTCCCTGTGTTAAATAAATTGAAGAAGGATCTTTATTAATATTCTCTACTGTCGGAATTGTTGTAATATTATTTTCGGACGTACCTTGTCCGTTCCTTATAATTATAATCGGATTGCCGGGAGCACTATTTTTAGACCAAGGATTTTGATCGGCAGGTACGGGGTTAGTAGAACTGAATCTTATTGAATTACCCCATCTGCCTTCTATAGTAAGATCTCCTGTAAATTGTTTTAACGCCTTAATATTACTTTTTTCTACAAAGTTTGGGCCAAGTGGCATATTTAAAGAACCAGTAGAAGATGTGTTTACAGGCTGATTTGTATTAGCACTATCTTGATACGTTCTATTAATAGCTCCTATATAAGCTCCGTAGTCCCCTAGATCAGGAAACGCATTATGGTTGGCTAGACCCCATATATTATAAGGCATAGTGTAAAAGATATCTCTTCTACCCCTATCCTCATTTAAATCTCTAGACGGGCCAGGGAATAACAAAACTATTTCACCCTCTATCGGGTACTGTTTAAGGGCTGAATACATTGGTCTTGCTACGAGATTACCGCCGCTATCAAGAGTTCTGTCTTGGAGTCCGGAAATTAATTGGAAGGTTATAACTCCTAAGTCGGAGGGATCTTTATAGTAAGGATCAGGTACGTTTGTTCCTACATAAACAGGACCTTGTACTATATGTGTTACTCTAGCTTGTAGATAATTAAACTGGTTATCTGCTTGTACTTGATTGATATACGAAGCCTGCTGCTGAGCGTATGTCGGATTAAAGTTAGACATCTTACTTACTGTTTGGCAGTGCTTTTATTTCTTCTTCTTTAATAGGCGCTGTAGTTTTTTGAATATCGCTAAATAGCATCTCTAGATCTTTATCACTAAATAAACCATCTGCTCCAGCTTCAGTTTGATTTGCCTTTTGAACAATTTGAGCTAGTTTTACTAAAGCTTCATCATTTTTTATATCTGAATCAAGATAACCTTTTATTAAAGGCACTACAATAACAGCATCTCCTGGTTCGCTTACCATATTGACTAATTGATCAGTAAGTGCCTTTATCTGATTCTGTTTAGCTTTATGATTCTTAATAATATCTTTTACGAGATCGGAATACTTCTTTCCGTCGTATAAATCAAAATCTAAATTCATAAGACTATTTTAAATAAATATCTAACGAGAAAAAATGTCAATCATTGTTCCTTGCTCTAGATATTTATTTAACATATCTCTATAAATTTCTTTTAAAACCTTTATTACCTTAGTAATCACAGGAGTAGGAGCATCGGTAATCTCTTTAATATAAATAAAAAGTGCTTTCTTATTAAAAATGTCTATGTTTTCTCTACGTTTAAAAAGTTCAAGTATTGCGTCTCCTACTCTTGCTTCTTGTGGCTTTGGAAATAAATGCAAAAGCTCATTATCAATTTTTTTAATAAAAAGCTCTATAAAGCTAGTTTGCTCTAAATCATCAGGGCGTGAAAGTAGCAATTCATTTGTAATAGTCTTATCAGTTTCTACATCATTAACCGCAGCTTTACCTTTTAATCTTTTATAGTTGTTATTATTATAAACAATTAAATACCTCTTTGCAATTGTACCGAAATAGGAATAAGCTTTACCTTTAGTTTGATCATATAAATGAAGTTTTTCTAATAAGAAAGCAATTACTTCATGCTTTAATTCATCGATATTATCTACTTCGGTATAGTAAAATTTAAACGTATGAATTATATTTTCAGCTAATTTATAGAGAGCATAATAAATCTTTTCGTTAAAGATTTGATCTCTTTTTGATTGAGATTTCTCTGCCCTATAATCTAGAATAGCTTGCTGTGTTTCTAAAGTAAAGTAGTCTATCGATTTTTTAGGTCTTCTTTTTCTAATCTTACCATCTTTTGTAAGCGTAACCTCTATTTCTTCAGGTCTAAAAACGTCTATTATCATTACCGCTTATTAAATTGATTTAATCCGTCTTGTATTGCTTTTAAATTATAAAAAACCTGCTGTAACTCTTTATCACTCTCTAGCCAAATCTTATCATCTAAATTCTTAACTGCCTTTTCAGATTCACCAATTAAGCTTTGAAGACCGGCAATAAAGTTAGCTTGACTGATAACAGTGTTTTCGAGTTTAATATTTTTTTGATAAAGGTTATAAATTACCCAGCCTATTATTGTAGCTGCCCATAGAGCAAACATTAACCATCCAAATAGCATATTATAATTTTTTTAGTGCGTTTAATATTCCAGGATTTTTACTCCCAATATTCGACAACTTCTTAGCTTCTGCAGCTTGCTTAAATTGAGTAGCAGTTGCAGGCTTTACTTCTTTAACTTTAGGTCCCCCTACCTTACCGCTCCATTCCCTCTCCCATTCTACTCTTGCAGCTAGAATATCGGCTTGGTGTAAAATATAAGGCAGTGAGGTTCTTAATTTAGATTCATTTTGACTCGAAAAAAGATAAGCTTTATTACCATCGTCATAAGGTCCGTCGTGAGTTTTAATTGCTACAAATTCGTTAAATGACATTTCAATACCAGCCGACTGCAGAATGTATAAAGAAGCGTCTTGGATTGGAATAAAAGGTAATTCAGCATTAGGCTTGTAAATTGCTCCTTGATTTTTTACATGCCATTCAGAATCGTTAGGCAGGTAAGAAGGTTTACCATCACGTCCTAGCTTACCTAAATCGTGATTAATTGCAGAAAATACTAATTCTTCTTTTGTAAAGGTATTCATATCGGCACCAAAATTACCCCATACTTCATATAAGGCTAAAGCAGCATCTACTACTCTTAAAACGTGATCGACATAACCGCCTGGAAATGCATTATGAAAAGCAGTACGAGAAGAAGCAGGAGCTAGAGCAAGTATCTCTTCTTGTTTCTGATATAATGCAGAGAGCTTTGTAGCTCTAGGTTCAGAAATATGCTCTGATATAACTTTGTAAAATCTAGTTAAGTTACTTTCAATCTGTTCGGGTGTTAACATACAAATAGGTTTATATAAGAATATAATAACCTATCTGAACGAAACCAACTTATTTATAGAGATTCCTTCTCAGCATTTACAAGAGTCTGTATCTCTGCGATTCTCTCTTTTACCTTTGTTTGCCAATTCTCTAATTCCTCTCTAGTTAAATTAGGCCGAGCAAGGAGTGATCTAATCAAACTAATAGAGTTATCGAGAGCTTCTAATTTTTCTGTAACGATTGCTTTGTAACGCATTTATACTAGTTTTGAAGTTATTTCAACCATCGAATCAATAGATAAAGTCCCTATCTTAACGAAGTTCTTAAAAGATACCTCCCCTATTTGATCCGTAGTTTCAGCACGAAAAATAAAAAATGGAAAAAGCCTTTTGACCGCAACTATAACTATAGGGTAAGAATTAGTACCTATAAGATCCTCAACATCATCAGCATACTTTTCATTCTTATCAGCATCTAAAGAAGTATATCTAACCCCTATATCATCAAGCTTCTCAAGCAATTCACTACAGTAACGACACCCACTAAGCCGCAAAACCGTTACTTTATTCATTTATTTTTTCTCTTTTTCTTTCTCTTACTTTCTTTAAAAATTTTTAATCTTTTGATTATATAAAGAAGTTAAGGATTTTTTTTCAGACTTCCAACTCCTCTCGTTCTAAAGGATCAGAAGGTTTCATTTTCATTACATACCCTACAGTCTCATCCATTCTACTCCAGTCAATGCTATTTGCTGCAGTATCTTCAAGTTTTCTATTAAGCTTAGGATCCTTGTTTATTAGCTCTTGTATCTGTTTGATATAAGTAGGATCCGTAATATACCTGTAATTGTCGCCATCTTCTATACCTAGCCTAGTAATAACTGCTATAGCATTATCTACGTAATACCCGCCGGGATTGATTTCCATATGATCTTCATAATCTGCACCTTCGTAGTGAAAATCAACACTAACATCAGCGTCAATAATATAATCCTTCCCGAGAATATTAACTTCCCATTCTTCGATTTCAACGTCAGTATTACTTTCACCTTCAGCGACTACACCCATACTTACATTATCAACCATATCTCCATTGAGATCATCTTGCTTTTGCATTTCAGCATCTGCCCGAGCTTGTCCAACTCCTAAAGCAGCAGGATTAATCTCATTCATATCATCCCTATTAACTACTTCATCCGAGTAACCATCTTCTGAATAGAGCTCGTTTAACCTAGCCGCCTTTTCGTAAGCACCTTGCTTATTCTCATAGAGCCATTGCTTTAAATCGAAATTATTCATCGCAAATAAGTTTTTATAAATTCTTCGATATCACTTTGTACAAAACCGGCCTGTCTCAATCTAGATGCCATCTTTTTAACATCTTCAAGGGTCTGAAACTCACGTCCAATTAAATTTTGGAAAATCTCCTCTTGCTCGTTCTCAAATATTCCACCCGCCTCCGGAACATTCCACGGATAGCCATTATTATAAGTTTGAGAGGTATTTGTATTTTCCGGACGATCAGAAGTATCGAGAGGACCTTTACCTTCAATAGTACCGGGCTTACTACCGACTACATTAAATCTATTTGGGTGTAAATTGATTTGATCCTTAGATCCGCGATAAAGAAAGTTCTTCATCCTAGACTTCTCGCTAGGTTGAACATCGCGTTTAATAAGGTCAGACAGTTTTATCACTTATATAAATAGTCTTAGACTACAGGATTAATCGTATTCATACCTCTCAGTATCATCATTACTCGATTCAACAATATCATCCATTAATTGTAAAGCTGCCTGCTCTGCTTCTCGGAGAGTATCGTATTGTTTTTTCATATCCTTATGTATATCGCTATCGAAAAAATGAACATAATATTTACGCTCCGGCGTTTTTTCTATAGATATATAAGCATCCCAGAAAGAATTATAGAGATCTTGAGGGAGCCTGTATAGTGCTACAATTTCATTCCCATACGAACCCTCATCTTCAGGCCCAACCTCCACCTGATCCCAATTCGGATTAGGCTCCAATCTAGGGCTAGGTTCAAATTCCGGTGTATCAGATAGATCTAAATCTTCTTTCAAAAGGCCGGCAATTTTCTGTAAGCGCTTAACTTCGTTTAATGATTCTTTTTTCACAGTAAATTTATTTACTCTTCTCTTTAAGACCTTCTATTTTACCACCTACTTTAACGCCTGGAGGTATTTCTGTGATACCTGTATCTGTTAAATCTAAGTCACCATCAACTCGTAACCGTGAAGGTAATTTAACTATAGGGGATCCATCTAGATTAAAGTTACCTTTTATATGAAGGTCTTCCGGTATCTCGGTTAATTGAGTACCTGCAAGCGTAAGATCCCTGGGTACCACCCATCCAGACTCAGGCGCTTGCGGAACATCCAAGCCTAAAAGTAACCTGTAAATACCCCTAAACCTTTTAACGTCTCCTTTTTGCTTGAGTTGCTTATAAACCTCTTTCAAAAAATCCATATAAGGGTGAGAAAAAATAAAAGTCGGTCTACTTATAGTCATACCTTCTTTCGACTTTAATAACCCATCCTCAGGATTATAAAAAACCTCTCGATTATCAATACTAGTATAATACCTATTCTCACCAACTTTATAAAGCGGAAGCTTGCCATTAGGAGTATCGTACTCACCGATTTTATTTTGACGGATATCTTTACCGCGAGGTACTCGCCCTTCACGGTCTTCTAAAAACTTAAGAAAAGCATCTTTGAGAGGCCCCTCACTCATCTTTAAATTACTCTCATTTTTGAACTCATTACCTTGAAAATGAAACTGATACTTTCTTCCATTACCTATGAAAATATAGAGGGGATCCCTACTACTATAATCTTTAAACGCACCATAACCGGTACACCAATTAGTATGTCTTGGAGTTTCATTATACCCTGACAGATCTACTGCCGCATCGTTAAGGTCCGGTCTTCCTTGAGGAAACTTCCATACGGTATAACCCGCTACTTTACCTATCTGTAATTCAGGGTATTTTTTTTCGTCAGCAGAATATTTATGTTCACCCTTGGCAATAGACTTTTCACTATCGGATAACTTTTGATCAACCGCTAACCCGTCGGCTATAAATTCTGATACAGTGTACTGATTGATATCTTTTTTAGGAAATTTAGCTTTATGTACGTTAAAGATTGTAAGAAAGTCCGTTACTGCAGTCATATCCTCTAAAAAACGCCTACTTGCTCCAGCTAGTTGTGATCTATTTTTTTGATCTTTATTAGGTTTAACTACCTCCTTTACGTACTGATTTAACAACCATTGAACGTATGTTTTATTTCTAGTCGGATCTACATTTACAATTTTTTCAAAAGTTTTTTCGTCTATCAATTTGCTATCAACAAACTTAGATCTTAACACTTCTATTCTACCGTTTTCAGAAAGAAGGTTAAATAAGCTTTGATTCTCTAATATAAGATCAAGTAGTTTCATCTTTTTTATAACGCTATGTATTATTACTCATTTACCGCAATACTAGGTCGAGCCCGTCTTCAGATAGCGGCATCAAGTCGGCTTCAAAATCATGAAACTCTCCATCACTTTGATCTGTTTCCTGCGTGTAGTAGTCCCACCAGTATTTTAAAGTTTCAGGACTCTGAAGTGATATAAATAAATTTACAAACCTCTCCTCTTTAAGCCTCCTCCTCATCAAGTGAAAGAGTCTCAATACTTGATTACACTCCCACCCTGAAGACTTATCGAAAATCCAGTGCCGAAAATCCGGGTCTTTATGAAAGTCTCTTGGATATTGAGTTCTAAACCTAGGGGTATCCGATAGATCAAGTTCATCTTCTGAAATATTACCCATGATGGCAGTATCCCCGCTCCTTGCATTATCAGGAACAGTATAATCATCTTCAGTAAGCTCTCCTTCATCGCCATCAGAACTTTGCTGCTCCAGCATACTAGTAAGAGTATCTCTAACGTAATTAAGAATTTCTCCCGGGTTGCGACCTTGATAAAACATCGGATCATCAAAAGAAGGAACAGGATCAAGTCCGATTTCCTCTGCAACGTTTATAAGCCATTGCTTAATAAAATCCTTAGCTCTTTTACGTTTACGTTCATCTCCCAAACCCTTATGGAGTGCGCTCAAAGCTTTTGCTAGAGATGTGGAATGCTTCCAAACAATTTGCCTTACAAACTCTTCATCACTAATTAAATTCCCGGATGCATCAACATGCATTTCATTTACGACGCCGGCAAGCTTCTGAAAGCGTTTAATTTCATTCAGAGATACAGGTCTGATATCTAATACATCATCCTCACTTATAACCAAGCTAACTATTCCTTCGATGCCGTCTCGTACGCACGCCTCAGGAAACTCTTCATCAGGAAATACTCCCTCTACGATATCCTGCAAATCCTGAACATCGAATCCATTATCATCTACAGCTTTTTCATATACTCGACAAATATCTTTTCCTTTAACCTTTGCAGCTAGTACTGATTCCCCCATATACCCCATATGTACTACCGAATAGAATTCATCATCTTCGACCCCATACAGTTTTAAGTAGGGATAAAATAATAATCTAAAATCGTCTTGGAATTCAGGAGTATCAGATAGGTCTAAATCTTCAGTAAGACCGGCAATCTTTTGAAAACGACGGACTTCGTTCAATAAACTTTTCATGCTAATAAATAGCAACTATCGTACCCTTCCGGCTTGTTTGAGTAAAAAGACTAGAGCCTGCTCGAGCCCGTTTTCGCGCCTTCCATATATATTCAGGATAGACGTACGCAGTAATGGAAGTAAATTTAATGCCCTATTATAAACTACGGGCGAGATCCTACCAAGATCATTTAATTTATTTACCTCTCGCGATAGTAATTCAATAAAATTAGGTTCAGACATGACAGGCCCCGGACTCGAGGCCATCATACCACTACCTTCCTTAACACGTCTTTTATTCATGTATATAGATATTTCAAAGACAGAAAAGCCCTCTATTTATTATCAAGTTATTTATTTTCGATGATCAATAAAACTTTACTTTCAGAGATACAGAGATTTAGAAAAATCGCCGGCCTCCTTGGCGAGGACATAGAGCTCTCCGATACTCCAGATTTTTCAATAAGTAATAAAGAGCGATTAGCCGCTAAAATACAAAGAATGCCGAAGGTAGAACTAACCATCGGTAAAAGAATTAAGAGAGGTGGTCATGGTAAGAAAGGCACCTACGATGAATTCAAAGATGAACTAAGAAAGGACTCGCGCCAGAAAATAGACGCCCTCGCCCAACACCTGGGTATTACCTGGAATGAAATGATTATCTACTACATCGTCGAGGAAGGATACCAACGGGCACATCTTTATATAGATCCGATTATATACAAACTTTTTGCCATTCTTGGCCGCGATCAAGAAGGTAAGCTATATATGTACGATAGGTACGGTTTCGATCGCGGGGCCTATTCTAAGCTCTACTCCCAAGGCGGTACTAGTGTAATGGCTAGCTATGGTCTTGATATGACCCCGCAAGATTTTAAATAAAACCACAGAGCCCTTTAATCTCTAAGTTCTTTTTCACTATCAATATCCCCCACCTCCTTCACGGAGGTCTTAATACGCCTTTTATTCATGTATATACATAGGAGATCCCTTCATCTCCCAGGTCTCTTTCAATACAGTTATACAGTAAGAGGATCTAGGAGAGAAGGGAGAAATTAGAGAAAATTAATTATTCGTAAGCCTTTGCAGAAGGAAGTCCAGAATACTCGCAAATGAGCTCCTTGCGTTTCTTTTCTAGCTCAATCTTTACATTCTCTGGAAAATATACTCCATCGGATTCCATATCGGCAATCTTATTTTCAATAGATTTAAGATTTACTATCTTGTTCAGTAAATCCAGCGCTGTCTGTTTTTGGGCCATTGTCAATAATTTCTTCAACTACAATCTCACCATTTACAAACCGACTAACACTGCAATATTCAATAGTATCTAATTTACTTACTTCATATTTTAGTTCGTTAAGTTGCTCTTCACTTTCAAGTGAACCACACTCTGTTGCAATTGATTCATATGACTTAATTCGATAGGCCGCATACGGGTGTTTTAATTCTTTTATTTCCCAATCCTCATCAGTTAATTCATTTAACTTTTTATTCCTATTCTTAATTGTAGCGCTGTAGTGATATCCACAATTAGCACAATTGATATATTCTTCTCCTGTCTTGTAATAGAAATCAGACGTTGCTTCTGTTTTGCAACTAGGACATTCTATGTAATCTATAATTGAACCCATATGTTTTAATTTTTACTGATTTATAAAGAGGATCTAGCCCATATACCAAGATAAATAAAAAAACTGATAAAAATAAACATGTTGATATCATGCATTTTCTTGGATGAAAAATACTCTAGGTAAGTGCCAAGATACCATGACATACCTACAAAGCCAATCCCAAATGCTGCAAATAGACTAAAAATAAAATTTATCATAACATATATATTTTCAGGTTAGGCGATTTTCCTTCCTTTATATTCTTTGCAATCCTATCAACTAAAGGTATAAAACCTGGTTTGAAATCCAAACCTTTTTGAACGATATTTTTAAACTTCGAACGAAAATGCGGTGTTCTCTGGAAAAAGTTGTAATACATGTAGTTACCGTTTGGACGCTCTATAGTACTGTACTCAAAACGATTATTCAACAACCGTGTAATATAACAGTATTGACCTTTAAATATGAAAGAATAACCGACCGATAGTAAACTCTTAACGTATTTATTACTCCACATTGATATATATTTTAGTTAATTTAAAAAATTTGCCAGCGGGTAATTCATCACTCACGCTCCGCTTATCTGCATATACCCTGTTATTAGCTGTAATTACAGTGGTGTTAGGATGGGGTCAGCTACCTCCACACTGCCGTCACTTGACAGCAGGTGGGGGCAACTTTTTTCATCAAGCCCCCCGGAGGGGGAGAGGATCTATGGAGGGGAGTTATGAAACCCCTCTTCCTCTCTCCGACCAACTATCACAAAGCCTTAATCATCTTCTTCAGGTACTTCCTCTGTATCTACTGTATGTATTACAAGGGTACTAAGGAGATGATTATAATCCCCTGCCATACATTCAGTCATTACTTTATCTATTTCATCTTTTGTCCAGCCCTGGTTACGGGCATTCTTTGAAAAGGCTCCCATGAGGCTAAATGCATTACCATCTAGCCCTACAAGGTCCATTTGAACTGTCTTACCATTTACTAAGTTTGTCATACGTTTTGATTTTTAATTTGAACTAAAGATAGGCTTTACTTTCCAGACTGGCAACTTTATTTTTTAGCAAACAAAGTTAATCCTTTCAGCTCTCTTGCGGACCAATCTTCATCAAATAGGACAACTTGCCTTCTTCCATAGAAGTAAGTACGAAACTCCAAATGCTTAAACAGATGTGTTAATAAAGTACCAGCTATATGTTCACCGTTAAGAGGAGTCTTGTTTTGGCGATTTGCATGCTTCCAGATATCAACTCTTATTTCAAGTATAACATCCGATCCTCCTTTAAAGTATTCACGTCGGATTTCATAACCTACTTCATAAGGACTTAAGTATCCGCTCAGTTCACTAAAAAATGTGTTCCAAGGACCTTCAGTCTCTTGTTCTGTATGAAACTTTTCATTATAGTACAGCATGTCAATTGCTGTATCAATCCTTGTTGTAAGGGTGAGAGAGACTTCGTGGTCGTAAAACTCTTTAACTTTTAATACTACATCTGACATAACTTTGATTTTTAATGTTGAATATTTCTATATTGTCCATTCATAATACGATCTTCTTCTGTAAAACCAGCTGAGTCATATTCTGGGCCTAAATCTTCCCAGTCATTATTTAATTCTATAATAATTAACTCAAGTTGTTCTTCTTCAACCCATGGGTTTCCATCAACATCAAGGACATCACCTATATAATAAAAACCATCAACACATTTAAAATCACTTTTCTTATACATAACTTTTATTTTTTATTTAAACTAAAATTACATACTCCTAACTAAACTAACAACTTTTCCTACAACAATTTATAAATAAATTTCCCTAATTCTTCTTCCCCTAATTTACCTACAACACTATACATTTCTTTCATTATATATACTACCTCTTTACTACTATATACTTTACTACTTACCTCTACTTTATTATCCCTTAATACATCATATATTATATCTAACATATAATCCCCCTCTATAAATCTCTCCCCTAAATAAAAGTATTGTTCTTTAATAACTTTTCCTAAACTAACATAAACTTCTTTTAACATAATTTTAATTTTTAATTTAAACTAAAATTAATTACTCCTAACTAAACTAACAACTTTTTCCCTAAAAAAATATTTATTTGAGAAAAGTTGGATCGTTGGGAGTAAGTACGTAATCTTAGCTCTGAATTATAACTAAAGCTCTTTAAAGGAATAGGGAAGGGATTAGTACTGCAGCTCTCAAGCTGGAGGCTTGCGTGGTACAAAGAAAAAAGGTGAGGCTAAGGTGAGGCGTTGTAAAACTTTTAAGCGCTATTACCAATCAGCTTTAAGATAACTAAACAAACCTCTTATCTACCTTAGATTAACTGTACCGAACTTATCAGAAAAAGCAAGCTGGAAGGTTGCTTTAAAGCTTAAGCTGTACCACGAAAGGTTTAGAGACCTGTTCTAAGAATGTAAAGTATATAGACTATTATACACCTAACTCGCCTTGCTACTTAATGCCGCTCTGGCAAGATCTAGAATACTTTATATCCCTATATCTCCTTTAGTATATCGGCTATTAATATAGTATACATAAAAAAAGAGATACCTTATGTATCCCTTTCTCTCCTTGTATATAGTACAATGCAATTGTATCCTAGTCTACCTTGAAGGCGATCTCAACTAGAGCTCTAGTCTTAGTTTCGTTCTTATTGTCCATAAGCACTCCATCCTTTAGCGTTAGAGCATGGCCTCTAGTAAGGATAACGTAAGTACCTTCTTGGTTTTCTTTTATAAAGGAGCTAAGACGGAGCTGGCGAGGAATAGTATTACCGTATACCTTGTATGTCTTAGATGGCGACTTAATTACACGTGTAACAGTCTTACCATTAATAGTAGTACCTTCGACGAGCGCTTGTTCTAAATTAGATCTTTTTACGCCACTAGCCTCTCGACGGTTCATGCGAGTGGTTACCTCTTGATGGGCGGCGTCGTAATCCATTTCAAAAGCTGTAGCGATAGCATAAACGGTACAGTCATTCTTTTCACCTGATGCGATAATTGAGTCTGCTCTTAACAGAGTCATCGAGTTGATCTTCTTCATGATATTTATTTGGGTTTATGTTTTGCGCTATTCGTTTTATCAGAGACCTATTCTCTAGGCTATCGTACTCCATCATCATATTCCTAGCTCTGCATAATCCATCATATTTAGGTACACGAGAAGAAACACGATAATACTCCATCCATTCATTCTGATCAAGTCTTGTCGGGGGATAAACGGTTGATTTGACTCTCATAACTTTGATTTTTAATGAACGAAAGGTAAGGACTTTTATCTATGATAGCAACTTTTTTTTAAAAAAAAAGCCCCCGAAGGGGCTTCAAACCAACCCTATGCAAACTGCATTCCGAGTTCCCAGATAGCTTGGTTAACCTCTATATCTTTCTGAATGTTTCGTATTGACTTAGCCTTACGTGACTTACCTTGTCTGTTAGTAAAGTCATATCCACCCTTTATCACTCCTTCTTGAATACGATTCATAACTACCCATAAAGTATCTCCCGTATCTTGTTGACGGCGAGGTACAAGAAAGCTAGCTAGCTCCTCATCAGTAGGTACTCGATCGGTATAGCTTCGAAGGGCGATCGCTTGTCTGGCGAACTCTCTTTGCTGCTCAGCCGTTAACGTGATCATGTTGTACTGATCGATCTTACTAACAAGCATAGGTAGACGTTCCATAGCAGTATTCATAGTCTCACGAAGCTGCTCAAAGGAATAACCTGAGTGACGAATATTAAACGATCCCATATCAGTATCCTTAATCACTAGACCGTTAGTACAAACTAAACGGAAGATACCTAGCTCAAACTTAAAGCTACCTACGCCGGCGTGATTGTTCACAACAACTACATTTATATAGCTCTCTACATTACCCTCGTTGTCTTGAATAAAGACTTCTGGATGAAAGAACTTGATAACGTGGCTACCGAACTCACGGTTAACTGACGTACGTGACCGATTTGACTTAGCCATGTTCACTCTCCATCCTAAGCGATCCATATCTTCGATGATACGGCTTGTTGGGAGGAAGGAATACTTAGCTGAAAGTCCAGGACGAGGAGTAGCAGCAAATGCTTGCGGTGCTTCTTGTCTAATCTGCTCGATCGTTAGAGCAGTCATAGGTAATGAATTTCTTGGCATAACTTTGATTTTTTTGTTTGCACTAAAGATAAGTACTTCGAACTAATCTAGCAACTTTTTCTACTAAAATTTTATGTTTATTGAGAATCAATGAGTTATAGATTTCTTTATTCGAACTGAACTTCTACACCAATATAGTACTGACCCATATTTTTACTTACAAAGCCTGGACTACAAGAACACATATTACATCCACACTTCTGTCTCCATCCCCATTTCTCACCTGCTACATGCTTATATACCTCGGGATACTTCTCTGAAAGCTTTTCCATGATAGCCGGTATCACTTCTTTCTTCCAGATACTATGCGGCCGGTAACGTCTATTATAAAGGCTATCACCTATAGTTTCACCCATAGGCCAAATGTAGAGCTTATTATTAAGCTTATAAGGCTCATTCCTACGATCGGACCAGGATTCGGTCCGTGCTACAAGATGTGTGATTTTAAATTTCATAACTTTGATTTTAAATAAAAAGAGAGGTGCTAATACGGAGCCTAATACCTTAGTCGTCAGGTGGAACGTTACTCACCTTACATACTACCTGTATCCAGATTGTTTACACTCCTGTATGCTGGCACATACTTTATCACCTCTCTTTTGTTTTTCAAGCTTCATTTAACCTGTGAATCTTTACTAGGTTATTATAATACTTGAGAGCGGTTTCATAGTTGATTGCCCATATCCAATACTCGTTAAATTTAAATGCTCTTGTTTCCATGGCTTTTAATTTTAAAAATAAGTTAGAGTAGTTCTTTCGAACTACCTACTTAGTCTTATCATAAAATAGTTCCCATGGATTATTAAGACTATATTTTACCTTTGCAGCATTTAATATGGACCACATATCACATATAATACCGTACTGAAGGAACGATACACCTTCGGTCTCTTTAAGGGCATTCTCTACTACAGAAGCAGTATTAGGGTAATCAACTTTGTACTGAGCAATAGCTTTCAGTAACTCTGGCTTAGCTCTCTCGAGCAGACTTTGATTAGGAAGCTTCATAACTTGATAGTTTTTTCATTTTGGTTAAACTAAAGATAAGCTTTACTTTCCAGATTGGCAACTTTTTCTAGTAAAATAAGGGGGGATTGCTCCCCCCAACACTAGCCCAACATCTACGCAGTCGTCAAAGAGTTCATTAACTCTGACATTACCTCTTTACGAATCTTTTCTTTTAAAGCTGTAATAATTACGTCAAAGGTTGGTTCATTACTGAATAGCTTAGGCTGAATAACTTCAAGGTACTGTTGAGCTGGCGCTTTAGCTCTTCTCCTAGACTTCTGTTTTTTGTTAGCGCTACAGCCGTTCTGATATGTATTAATATGCTTAAGAACCGTAGAAGGACGGAGTCCGGCCATCTTAGCTGTTATGCAATATTCCCCTCTCTTATTAGGATTAACCTGAATTGCTCCTAGATTCCTAAGTACAGTAGAGAAGGTGTTCGAAATTTTGAAACGAGTAGAATACTCTTTTCCGTCGAATCTGCGAAATTCTCTTGTGGATAATTCACTACGCATACTGTCTAATGCGCTGGCAAGTTTTGTAAGTACTGCCCCACTTGTAGATGCTTTTGGCATAACTTTAATTTTTATTTAATAATTAAATTAACGGACTAAAGATAACGACTTTAAACCAAACCAACAACTTTTTAACGATATTTTTTTATTATTGAGAATCAATGAGTTACAGAACTAAGTATAATCGTTCGGAGTTATACCTAGCAACTACGTTAGTCTCAGCCAAAGTCTCGTAAGTATTCATCATACGATGATAAGCATGGTATAGGTCACGGTTCATTCCCTCACCAAGTCCTTGGGCGAAAACATTATTAGATTCATCTACTACCGTTCGAGGAACGTTAGGTAACCCCATCATTAACGCTTCTCCGACCTCTGATACAAACATTCCGCTGTATAACCCTTTAAGGCCGTAATAGTTTACAAACTTATCAGCATTACACCAAATAAATACGCACTCTCTGTCTTCAAACAAAGGTACAGTATTATAATCGACAATAAAACTTCCATCAAACTTATCTGCTGAAAGTAGGCCCCAAGGCGTTCCATGACCACACATAATAATACGATCATGAGACTTAATCAGTTTATTTACCTCTTTCCTTGTACCCATAGTAATGAGAGTATACTCAGGCAAGGAGCTATAAATAGCTCTCAAGAAATCAGTAGAACGATCATCAGGATGGATGATAAGTGTTTTCATAATAGATTTAAAGAAGGCCCCCGAAGGGACCTGTCATATTACACTACTTCGTATTTTGTTTTATTAACAGTCAACTCGAAAATAGTTTCGATATTAACTGTTCTCCAAGCTTTATCAGGATTCTTAGGATCCTTCTTAGCAAGTTGTAAATCATAAACCGGGATTAAACCTTTTGACTTAAAGTCATACTTAGCACCTACTCCCTTTACTCCCTTAGCTGTACCTTTGATTGAATTCATCAACCTAGTACTACCGTCCTTTTTGATAAAAGAAACAGAGTAGATAGTTCCATTAGCGAGGTTTGAGATCATTTGCTCGATCTCTGAGCGATTAATTGTTGGCATAGCTTTGATTTTTAATACACTAAAGATAAGTGATTTTTTCCAGACTAGCAACTATTTCTACTAAAATTTTATATCTATTGAGAATCAATGAGTTATAGAGTACCGGAAAATTCGAGAAAAAAATTCATTTAATTAAATCTATCCAACATAAGAAAGGACCGGCGTAGAAACACCAGTCCGTATTAAAAATCAAAAGTACGAAAACCTTAAGCAACTACCTCTGACAGGCGTTGCAAGTTTGTTTGACGATCTTTTACAAGACGATAAGCCTTGTTTACGATGGAGTCGTTGTTACGGAGGCCACGTAGAGTTTTAGATACCATTGATTGAGTGTAACCTGTTTCTTCCGCGATGCGAGCTACGTCACCACGGCGTTTTGCTTCGGTGTAGGCTACGATTTTAAACACCGGGTTTAGTTTTTGGAAAGCCATGTTGTTTGATTTTATTTGTTTTAGTTTCTTTTGTATATAAAGAATATAACAAATATCTATCAAAAAACCAACTAACCTAAAAAATTTTTTAAATGATAAATTAAAGAGCTTCCTGTCCGGGTTCTAGTATTATATATTTGGGAGACGATTCGATAGTATGCATCTACCGTAATATCATACTCAACAAATCGCCTCTGGTACAGCTTCTCTAAAAGACCTTCCAGCTCTCCAGTTTTAAGCCTGAAGAGCTTTCTCCTTTCCCGGAGGTAAGTTACTTTATCGTCTAGATTCATGATTCGATTGTTATTCCAGGAGCTCTATGAAAAGTCTGGACCTTTTTCAACTCAGCCAGCTCATACACTTCAATGTTTTCTGCTATTTCTTCCATATCGTAATCTTCGTCTTGAACATAGCATTCAAGAACCTGTGTTACGTGTTCCAGACTTCCTTTACTGATCAATTTCTCATCATAAGTGTCAATTGCAATAAATTGCTTTGCGGGGGGTGTTTTTTTCTTTGCCATTTTGTTTGATTTTTAATTATTATATTGAGTATCAATAAAACCTCTTATATGCTTCAGCAAGGCTGGGTTATCATAAACGCTATTATTTTCATCGGTAAGCTCGTCCTCAATTACTTTACCCCTATCATCTAAATGCTCTTTATAGTAGTAGGTACGCTCGCCAATGCTTAGCTGAAAATGTCTAATGACTTGAGTAAGTTCAGATATAATACGCATAAATTTTAATTTAAACTAAAGATAGTATTTACTTTCCAGACTAGCAACTTTACTTTCCTAAACAGTTTCCTTTGGAGCCGGGAAGTAGTCGAGAATAGCCTCTCGCACCTTTTCCATTACAACCTCCCGGACCCAGCTTTTGTTGATATCTGCTGAATCAAGCTGAATCTTATAGAATCCGGGGAGCTGTTTTTGATTCCCTTTAAGGCTGAATTCGGCTGAATCGGCATCTACAAAATCTCCAAAACACAGATGATCGAGAGCCCTATCGACTTTGTCCTCAATCCTTTCAAGAAGGCCTTCGATCGTATTTTCGTTGTAGGCTAGGGCTTGACTATCCTCTTCGATCTCGTTAATCATTTTGATTACTTGATCTACGGAATAGAATCCGGGGAGCTGTTTTTGCAGAAGCTCAACTGTCTGTGTTTTTGTCATAACTTTGATTTTTAATTATGCCTAAATATATGAACTAATTTCCATTCAGGCAACTTTTTAATAAACTTTTTTTTACCTATGTATTATACCCTTATTTTTAGCTCTAAATAAAACAACTATGAAAAGAGGTAAAGACAGTTTAGACCTTATTACGATGACAGAAGAAGAGCTTAAAGCTTTTCTATCCGGGAACAAAATTAGTTAATTTAAATTACCTATTATGACTATTGCTAAAGTACTACTGTACAAATCTACCCTATCTACTATTGCATCTATTTTAGATGAAGCCAAGGAGGCTGAACAGTCCAGATCATCAATCGTTGAACACTTGACTGGCAATAATAATAAAAATAAAAAGAAAGCTCTTGAGGAGATTGAGAGGCTTAAGACGCTGGAGGAGATTCGCCGCCAGACTGAAGTAGCTTTATCTAAATATGAAAAACTAGGCTAGAGTACAATTGCATTGTATTCTATATATGTAGATATTAAGATACACCTATCTCTTGATTATATACCTCACCTGACTTAGTAACAAGTTCGGCCCTTCTCTTTTCGGCAGCCTCTCTAGACATACCCTTGCCTACTTGTTTTACCTTAAAGTCTTCATGGTAGTCTTTACCAGACCCTTTGATGTCTTGGGCTAGATCTTTTGCACCTCCTCCAACTGTTTTTGAGTTAACATAAGTGCGAATGCCACTCAAGATGTTCTCAATGGTATAGACAGAAGAAACCATATAATGCTTACGGCCCGTCTTGTCGTTTGTAATCTCAAATACTGAGTAAGTCTTTCCAGACCCTTTACTTCTCTTTTCGCCTTCGTATATCATAGGGTACAATTGCATTGTATTCTAGTATAAATATCTAATACTTACCCTCGCTCGCCCTGCAGGCTCGCTCGGACTCCACCCCAATTACTTCCCCTATCGAAGCGAACGAGCGTAGCGAGTGAGCGAGTCGATCGATCGAATCGATATCGATAAATGCAATTTTTGTTGCAAGTAATACTGTTTAGAAAGGAATATAAAAGGGCTTGATATATAAGCAAGGAGGCTGAAAATAGTTAGGAGGGAGACACGTATTCCCCTCTGGCCACACCTGATTTCAGTTACTACTTATGTAGCTTATTTTTTACTAGTTCAATCATTAAGATTTACTATCCTCTTCCTTTTTTTGTATACGTCTACCTTTTGAAGGTCTTATAGATGCACCATCATCAAAACTCCATACGTCGCTATCCACAATTTCCAGTTCTTTATTTAGTTTAGGGGCGGTCTTATTTTTTTTCTCTATTTCTTCTAACTCTTTTTTAGCAACATAATAATCATATGCTACCTTATAGGAAAATAATAGAGTAACTCCTACTATGGCTACTTTAAATATAGTCTCCACCCACGCCCTCGGTATTGATAGTATAGTCGTTAATATCACAATCAGTGCTACAAAAAAGGCTAGTACTGTTAATCCTGCTTTTACTTTAATATTCATATATTTTTTTGACGGTTACACCTATTAGAATCTTTTTCATATTCATACTATTTTTTTTAAACAAATTCTTTCTAATTCTTCCTCTCTTAATGCAAATGTTTGTTCTATGTTACCTGTATTTGAAATCATATCAACAATATACATTCCTGTTTGTCTTTCTTTTATTTCTAATTTTTGACCCGTTATAAATCCCATTTCCAATAATCTCATTCGCATACACGGTGTACATCTTTGACAATTTTGTGATTGCGGTACATCGATTACATCGTAGAAATTCATACTATTTAATTGGGTTTTATCCATCCGTTTTCCCTTATCCACTCACCCTCACCCATCAGTGAATCTATTACCCTACTACTTTCCAATAATTCGGTTTCCTTTTCCTGTAACTCCCACACTAATTGCCTATTCCAAAAGTATAGTGCTATCAGGATCACCATCAGCAGGATTACTATTCCCTTATTGATTATCTCTTTCATAACTATACCTGATTAAGTTCCCAAATGATTAATCCAATACCTATGAATACTTTTATAAGTACATATACTATTACTAATCCGTACAGTATTCCCAATACCTTCTTTATCATTTTGCTGCTTATATTTGATCCTTCTGTTTTGCTTACAGGAATTACTTGTTTAGGGTAAAAAGCAATTATTTCATACATTTCTCCTTTTCTAAGCCAAACAGCCCCGTCGTATCCTTTTCTAATTAAGTAATCGTAATAATGTGCCGGTAATACGGATAGATTCCATTCAGAATCTTTTAGAATTAAAGGATTTCTAATATCTAAATAGTATTCTTTTGTTAATGGACCGTATATTTTTGTAGATTCTTTGTTAGCTGAAAAATAAATACCTTTGTGATTTGCTTGTCTCTCTACTCCTTGTTGCCTTTTATCTTCTTGTGATCTATGAACAATTAGAGGATTGCCGCTATCGTCTACTATTTTAGTCTGAGATAAATTGTTACTCTCTCTTAATATATCAAGTAATTTGATCATAATAATAAATATTTATTACTCCCCTAGATATTTAAAAGGTACTTCACCTGTATTACTTACTTCTGGATAGGTTTGTACCTATCTAACAATATTCATTAGGATTGCTTTTATACAGCAGCCTTGGATCTGTATATTTTATATTATGACTTTAAAAGACCCGGAGATTCATTATCTCTCCAGGTCTGATGCAATTCTCGATACCCTATTAAGAGGTATGAATTGTGGTTACTTTGCTAAGACAATAGCAGCCACCTCCTCAAGATTCAAAACAATAATCACGTCATTAACATTAACATCATCATGAAAGATTACTAAACCCTTCATTCCAGATGTGAGAGCCTTACGAACTCTCTTTAATACTTCCTGACCTGTTTCGTCGGTCAACTCAATCTCCTTGCCAGATTTTAAGATAATTACCATTAAATTATATTTTAATTACTTATAAATATAAGTAGATATAGTTTACCTTCTAAATATACTTAGATATATATATGTAGGATAGCATTCGCGGGCCGTTTTTTATTTGCCCGCCCTCTCCCCTTATTCTTCTGCTATTAATCCTATTGAAGCACCCCACTTTAACCATACTATTTCAATATCTAAATATACGAAACGTTTTTGTTTTTCCGATATCTCGTATGTAAATTTAAAGGAAGGGATAGGATAGAAGGTATTTACTTCTGTAAAAAATTTCATACTTTATAATTTTTTATATTTTAAATCGTTTACGGTAAAGTTATTGTTCGGATATTACCATTTACATTTAATGTTGCTTGATTATCACATCTTCCATCTCCAAAGTCAAGAACAGCAACCCATGGACTTGTGTTTAATATATTTCTCCTGACTGTTCTAATCTTTCCTTTAACAATCCATCTACATGTATTCCTTCTTATAAGCGGTTCTGTAATTTCTGAAAGCCAACTTGTAGATCTAAGTCCTCTAACTGATTGCCCACTTGAATTACCAGTTTTTTTAAATATATCATCACGAAGTATAGGTGTGTGAGATCCTTCAATTTGTTCAATTGTTTTTGTTGAGTTCCATTCTACTACATCACCATTAGGATAACCCAATCTTCCTCCAACCACTGTCACTAACCACTTATGATTGTATTGTGGAGGGAATATCATAATTTGTACTGGATCAACTATATTTTTAATTTTGTATGTTCCACCAACTGTGACGGAATCTACACTATAATTAAGGAAAGTTGTAACTGATTCTGCACCAGGAATCATTAATCTGTTTGTGTAAACAGTTTTTATTTGACCTCTTCTTACTCTTCCGTCAGGACCCATACATCCTGATTGTGGGAATGTAATTGTGACAATCATTGGGAATGGTTGAGGTGCTAATGGGCGTTCTATTCTAACTGTAAAACATCTCTGTGCTGTGTCAAGACCATATTCTCTTCCAAAAATGCCTGAACCCATTACTCCTACTTCATCACTCATTCCTATTACATCATCAAAGATATGACTGTAAGATTGCTCTGAAAAGGCATCACCCTCAGAAGCAAATTGAGATAGTTCAATCTCTTTTTGTTCAACTATGTTTGTGTTTTCTTTTTTGCAAGAAAAAAGTATTAGGGTAAAACCTAATAATAATAATAGTTTTTTCATAGTTTTGGTTTTAATTTTTTTTTCTGTTGTTTCCGAAAATCAATTTTCCGTTGAAATATAAGGTAATAATGCTGAAACCTGAATCTTCAACTCTTTTTTTTAGGTTTTCAAATTTGAATTCGTCCTTTTTGTATTCCAAATTCCATTCTTGGGTTTTTAGATTCGGTTGTATTTTCTGAATGAATTTATCCTTAGAAAGTGATTCATGAATTGCCTTTGAACACATCGAACAAGTAACTCCGCCTGCAATGAATTTAATTTTATCTTGTCCAAAAGAAATTAATGGTAG
>Ga0194131_10000800_pt1 | contig 54313 bp, 52 predicted proteins | sample TA2KigO120mmetaG_FD_148631 | JGI IMG/M metagenome (GOLD analysis project Ga0194131, IMG submission 148631) | Freshwater microbial communities from Lake Tanganyika, Tanzania - TA2015053 Kigoma Offshore 120m | ecosystem: Environmental > Aquatic > Freshwater > Lake | place: Tanzania: Lake...
GCTCGCTCAATATGGAGTTTTTAGCCATGACCCACCCTCCACAAAAAACCAAAACCTTACTGCAACTGTTCTGCGAACGCTGATACATGGGTGTTCTGCGAACGCTGATACTTACCCGGTAAGCAGTGAGGAGAAGCTTCGTTCAGGATTTTTCCGCTCACTAGAACCTATTTCATATATAGGCGCGTGATGCGTTGCGGCCAGGACGGACCGGATGCAAGGCGCCCGACGAAGGCCATATGTCGATATGGTCTAGGAGGGCAACGACGCAGCCGGCCGTCCTGGCCGCAACCCGCAGGGACGGGGCGATCTGGGCGCATTTCTTCGTCGGGGACCCTCGAAATATCGACATATTCCTTCGGGCCCTCCTCCTCGAACTGCGCCCACATTGCCTCCGTCGCACACGTGCCTATATATGAAATAGGTTCTACTCACCACTCACCGTTAACCGGTCTTGGATCGGCGTGAATCGGCGTTTATCCGCGGTTGAATTGTCTCGATCGTTTTGCGCGCTCTTGGAGGCGCCCGGACCATGACAGCCAAAGCACAATCGACCCCGCCCGGGAGGGCGCCGGACGCAACGGTGCGCTCCACCCCGGAGAACGTGAGCTGGGGCTACATTGCCGCGGACCGCCCGCCGGTGCTACGCATGCGATCGGGCGAGACCGTGCGCATCGATACCGTCTCGAACCAGGGGATCAATACCCGGGTCGACCCGGTTGCGTATTTCGGCGCCGCGGGCATACGTCCGGAGCAGGTGCTGCAGGACGCCAAGGACATTTTCGAGCGCGTTCGGCGCCCCGAGGGCGCGGGCTCGCACGTGATCACCGGGCCGATCCACATCGAGGGCGCACAACCGGGCGATATGCTCGAGGTGCGCGTGCTCGACATCGAGTTCCGCGTGCCCTACGGGGTCAATTCCACGGGCCCGGGCTGGGGGGTGCTGCCGGAGCTGCTTGCGCAGCCCGCGCCGAAGATCATCCCGCTCGATCTCGAGCGCCAGGTCGCGCTCTTCGCCGACGGGGTCGAGGTCCCGCTGGCGCCGTTCATGGGGATCATCGCGGTGGCACCGCCGCCGGATCTCGTGCGCGTGAGCACCAAACCGCCAGGCGCGTTCGGCGGCAACATGGATTTCCGCTACCTCACCGCGGGCGCGACGCTCTACCTGCCGGTATTCAATGCCGGCGCATTGCTCTACGCGGGTGACGGCCACGGCACGCAGGGCGACGGCGAGGTGGACGGCTCGGCGCTGGAGATCTCGCTCGCGCCCACGCTGCAGCCGATCGTGCACCAAAGCGCCGGCGCCGGCATGAAGTGGCCGCGCGCGGAGGACGCGACGCACTACTACACGATGGGAATGGACCCGGACCTTGGAGCCGCGTTGAAGAACGCCGTGCAGGAAACGGTGGATTTCCTGCAACGGCACGCGGGCCTCACGGCGGCCGAGGCGTACTCGCTCGCGAGCCTGAGCGTGGATTTCCGGGTGGGCGAGGCCGTCAACATCGTGAAGATGGTCTACGGCAGGATCCCGAAGCGCCTGTTCCGGCAGAACGCGGAATACTGGCGCGCGTCCTTAGAGCCGGTAACAAAATCAGGAAATATTAGCCGCAGATAAACGCCGATACACGCCGACGAAAAACAGGAAAATGGACAGGATTTACAAGATTTCACAAGATTAACAGGATTAGACCCAATCAAATAATCATGTGAATCCTGTTTTCATCCTGTTAATCCTGTCTATTTTGGTCTTGATCTTATCTGCGTCCATCTGCGTTCATCGGCGGTTTCATGCTCTTTGGATCTTTGTGATACGGGCTCTTAGGGGACCAGGACCGCCCGACCGGTGATTTCCCCGGCCTCGAACGCCCGGTGGGCCTGCACGGCCTCTTTCAGCGGAAAGATCTTGCTCACGAGAGGCTTGATGCGCCCGTTCTGGATGAGCGCGACCGACTCGGCTACGTCCTGCCTTCCGGCAGAACGGTTCCCGGTAATCTCCCTTTCTTCCGTGAATACCCAGGTCGGCGTCTCCAGCACGCTGCCCCGCGGGAAGAAGCCCATGATCACGAGCCGGCCCGCGGGGGCGAGCGCCGCGAGGCTCGCCTTGAGCGTGTCCCCGCTCGCGACGAAATCGAGGACGACATCCGCTCCCCAGCCGTCCGTGCGGCGGCGCACTTCCTCGGGCCAGCTCGACTGGCTGGTCGAGAGCACGACATCCGCCCCGGAATCCCGGACCGCCTGCGATTTGCGCTCGGAGCGAATTGCCGCGATGACGCGGCCTCCGCAGGCGCGCGCTGCTTGCACGGCGTGGATGCCCATTCCGCCTCCCGCTCCGACGATGAGCACGCTCTCTCCCGCCCGGATGCGCGCGCGCCCCGTGCACGCCTTGACCACGGGCCCGATCGTGTTGGGAATGAGGCACGCCTGCTCGTAGGAGACGGACTCGGGCAGGGGAAGCAGGTTGCGCGCGGGAACGGTCACGTATTCCGCGTAGCCCCCGTTCCGATGGGCGCCGATCATCCCGCCCCGGTGATTGTTGAGGCCCGCGCAAAGCGTCTCGCGGCCGATGCGGCAGTACTTGCACATCCCGCAACTCACGTTGTTGCAGACCACCACGCGCTGACCCGGAGCGACGCCTTCGGCTCCCGGCCCGAGCTTTGCCACTTCGCCCGCCGGCCCGTTGCCCATGATCCGGGGAAGCTCGATCTTGAGCGCGCGGCCGCTGCGAAATTCCATCTGGAAAAGGTCCACGCTCACCGCGCCCACGCGCAGGAGCGCCTCGCCCGCCTGCGGCTCCGGCGTCGGCACCGTTTCCCACTTCAGGTTTTCCGGCGGCCCGTATTCCCTCAGGACGACTGCTTGCATCGTGATACTCCTTGCAAAAACACTCCTCGATTCCCCCGGACGTCGATTACGCGGCGGCGCGAGGCGGCCGGGGATCGCGACGTGACCGCGCCGGCGCTGCGTAAGGAACGTCGCGGCACGTCGCACGCGATCCGGACCAGCGCGGGCAACGCCCGGCGCCCGCCGCGGTCAGGCGGCGGCCGGGACGCAACGATGGGTGACCGGAGGGCCCGCGTCCGGCTTACTGACTGTGGTACAAGTTGGCGCCGCGCACTACCTGCGCCCACTTTTGCGTTTCCGACCTGATCCACGCGGTGAATTCCTCGGGGGTCGTGCCGGACGGGTCGGCTCCCAGGCCGCTCAGGCGTTCCTTGATGTCGGGCGATCCGAGGTGCCGGGCGATCTCACGCTGCGTTTTCTGGAGGATGTCCGGCGGCGTGCCGGCCGGAGCGAGCAGCCCGCCCCATCCGGTCGAGACCATCTTGGGAAATCCCGACTCGACCAGCGTCGGCGCGTCGGGAAATACCGTCGAGCGCTTCTCGCCGCAGGTCGCGAGCAGCCGCAGCCTCCCGGCGCGGATGTGGGGCGTCACGCCCGCCGACGGGGCAAACATGATCGCGACCTGGCCGCTGATGGTTTCGGTGATCGCAGGCGTTTCGCCCTTGTACGGGATGTGCAGGATCTTCAGCCCGGCTTCGAGGCGGAACATCTCGGCGGTGAGATGGGTCTGGTTGCCGATTCCGAACGAGCCGTACAGCAGGTCGCCCGGCCGCGAGCGCGCCAAGCCGACCAATTCCTTCACCGAGCGCGCCGGCAGGTACGGATTCACCACCAGCGTCATCGTATTGGTGACGGTCTGGGTGACCGGCGCGAAGTCGCGCAAGGTTTCGTAGGGCAGGTTCTTGTAGACGGAAGGATTGATCGTCAGCAGCGAGGTGAAGCCGTACAGATACGTGTAGCCGTCCGGCTTCGATTTGAGGACCAGCTCCGTGCCGATGATGCCGTTCGCCCCGGGGCGATTGTCCACGAGAACCTGCTGACCCCACGCCTCCGTGAGCTTCTGGGCGATGGTGCGCGCGACCGTGTCGGTGCCGCCGCCCGCAGGTTGCGGCAGGACGATGCGGACGGGACGCGTGGGATACTGGCTCTGGGCGGCGGCGGGAACGGAAGCAATCGCCGCGACCGCGGCGAGCATCAGACATGGCAGTGTCGAGTGTTTCATGTGCGCTCCTTCCGGGTTGCCCGGTTCCAAGTTTTCTACGCCAAATCCAGACGTGCCCTACGAGCCGGACAATACCTGACCGCCCTGCGATGCCGCGGCCGGGTATCGCGCGGAAATGCCTCAGACCTTGCCCACTTTGCGCTTCTTGAGATGCTCCTGCACGCCTTTTTCGCCTTCCTGCGTTTCCGCCTTCCAGATGTTCTGGTGCTGGAGCAGGTCATCCTTTTCCCAGACGTGCGATGGATCGCCCATGTAGACGATGAACACCTCGCACCCGTCGGGATACTCGTAGGGCCCGTGGGGGATGTCCCAGCCGAACACGTAGTCGCCGGGGCGCAGGTCCTTGCCCGCCACGCACATGCGGCCCTTGGTCACCAGGATCGAGTGCCAGCTCTTGTGCGTGTGCTTTGGCTCGACGTATCCGGGCGGAAACTGCTGCTTCATGTCCAGGCGCTTCATCACCGGGTCGTAGTTGAGGACTTTGACCTTCACTCCCGGGGGCAGGGTGAGCAACCCGCGCACGTCGTCGCTCTCCCACGGGATTTCATGGTCGTGTATCGCCCTGAACGTGTGATCGTATCCGTCCGCGGACTTGGGTTTTTCCGCGGCGGCAACTTTCGCTTTCGCTGTCATTTCCGATTACCTCCTATCAGTTACTCTATTTTGATGCCAGCTTCCTTTGACGAGTTTCACGAACTTCGTGGAGTCGGACTTGACCCAACGACAGCGCTATTTTCCGTATGGCTTGATTTCCCATCGAAATTCGTTCCTGCCGGGCTGTGCTGTCCCAAGCCCTGATCCGGGCGCCCCTGATCACTCCAGGCCGATTCTACTTGACTACGGCCAATGATACCGCATCATCCCGCAGAGACGCTCACCGCGCCGCGCGTAACCTTTTCGCGCCGCGTGCGTTGAGTTTCATGGAGTCCTTGCGCAGCACCGATGGCACCCGCGCGTCTCCTATCCGTGACGCCTTCGCGGCAGCTCGCGCTGCTGCTTTGCGCAATGCATCTGGCGGCTGCTGGAGCGGTATCGGTTACGCCGGCACCGTCCTGGGTTCAGACCGTGCTCGTGGTCGCGATCGCGGCGAGCTTGCTCCACTGCCTCGCCCGCGATGCCGTGCTATACGTTCCGAAGGCGATCGTCGCGCTTGAAATCGGGGAGCACGGCGTGGTCTCGTTCCGGACCCGCCGCGGCACGTGGATCGAGTGCGCGGTGCTCGGATCGAGCTTCGTGTCGCCGCGTCTCACGATCGTCCACCTGCGGCAGAGCGGGCAGCGGCGCACGCGGTATGTCATCCTCGTGCCGGACAATGTCGAGGGCGAAGAATTCCGCAGGCTGCGTGTTTGGCTGCGCTGGAGGGCCCAGCGCGGCGAGTCGCCGGGCTAACGCGGGCAGCGGCCGGAGGAGGTAGCTTAGAAGCGGTAACAAAATCAAGAAAAACTAACCGCAGATAAACGCCGATCGAAATCAAGTAAGGCGTGAGCGCTAAGCAGTGAGCGGGAAACGTCCAAGAAAACGCGCATCGAAATTACCGCTTACCGCTTACCGCTTACCGTCCCGTCATCTGCGTCCATCTGCGTTCATCGGCGGTTCCGAGCTTGTTGCGTCTTTTTGATACGAGCTCTCAGATTTCGAACACCTGCGCGACGGAGATGTTGAGCTCCTCGCGCAGAAACTTTCTCGCATCCTCCACGCTGTCGAACGTGAGCACTTTGCCCGCGTCGTCCATGAGGAACTGGCGCTTGGATTTTTCCCCCGCGGTGATTTTGCCCACCGAGTATTTCTTGCCGATGCGCGGCGCGATGTACCATCCGAGACGCGACTGGGCGGCAAGCTTCTTGGCCGCCTCGAGCCCGACGTTCTGTCCGCGCTTGACCAGCCAATAGGAAATATCGTCCTGTGCCATCCTGTTTTCCAGGGCGTCTTTTTTTGTCCCGCTACATTATATATTCGACCGGCTCCCCGTACGCGCCGCAGGAACATCGGAATGAGTTCCGCATCAGCGTGGAAGCCCTTCTTTCGTCAGTGGCGCCTGCTGCACGGGCGGGGGCTTCGGCGGAGGAGGCGGGGCGGGCGGTTCCGGCTTCTTGCGGATGAACTGCTTCGGGGGCGGGCCATCCTTGATCACGCATTTTTCGGGATCCGCGTCGCGCTCGCGGCATTCCGGCGGCAGCTGCACGGGCGGGGCGGGCACCTGCGCCCGGGTCACGAACGGCATCGCGAATATGAGCGCCAGCAGGATATGAATTCCTTTCATCGCCGGGTGAGCCTCCACGTGTTTCGACCGGGCCAATGGCCGCTCGTTCCACATGCTGGCTGTGGCCGCGCCCGCCTGCATGCGAGCGAGCCGTGCGCACTCCGCGGGTGCGGGGAGGCGCGCCGTGAGCGCTTTGCGCAAGGTCGCGGTTTGCCCGTACGGAGATCGCTTGGCGGGCGACGAATTCTCGACGCGGGGCGTCGGCCGGAGGCGAGCGCGAAACCGCGCCGGCGCCGTGAGGTATGCGCGAAGTTCACATTGCGGTCTGCTATACTCCTGTGCGCAGCGATACTGCAGGAACGGCGAGAGATCTTGCCTCCGACACCGGCCGTATTTCACGCTTGCGCGGCGCGCCTGACACCGCCGATCGGTATTTTTCCCCCCTCGCAAGTCCAGCGCCGCATCATGCCACGGCGAGGTCCCGGGCACGGAACTTGCGTTTGTCATATTCTCGACGGGGTATTGCCGTTCTTGCGCCACGGCGCCCCTCCGCCGAGCGGTAATTGATGGCCACGACAGACAGCACGAAGAACACGAACGGGCCGCAGCAGGGAACATGGGTCAGGCGCGTGGCCCTGCTCTACGCGCTGCTCATCGCGGTGTGGATCTTCATCGACAGCGGCCTGCCGCTGTCGTACCTGTTCGGGGCGGAACTGCCCGCCGGGACCTGGCTGCAGACGCTCGCCGGCTGGTTCTTCGTGGCGTCCACGGCGTGGCTGCTGCACCTGCTGATCACGAAAAACGTCGAGATCGAAAAAAAAGCGCGCTCCGACCTGCGGCTGCGCGACCGCGCGATCGAGTCGAGCGTCAATGCCATCCTGATCACCGAGAACCGCAGCGAAGGCCAGACAATCGTCTACGTGAACCCGGCGTTCGAGACCATCACCGGCTACTCGAGCGCGGAGGTCATGGGACGCAATCCGCGCTTCCTGTGCGGCGACGACCTCGACCAGCCGGGGCTCAAGGAAATCCGTGAAGCGCTCGCCGGCGGGCGGGCGGCGCGCGCGGAGCTGCGCAACTACCGGCGCGACGGGTCGATGTACTGGAACGAGCTCTACATCGCGCCCGTGGCGGACGAAACGGGTCTCGTGACGCATTACATCGGCATCCAGAATGACGTCACCGCGGCCAAGCAGTACCGGGAAGCGCTCGAGTACCAGGCGAACTACGATCAGCTCACCCAGCTGCCGAATCGCAACCTGCTGCAGGACCGGTTACACCAGGCGATCGTGCACGGCGACCGCTACCGGCAGACCGTGGCCGTAGCCCACTTCAATCTCGACAACTTCAGCCTGATCAACGATACGCTGGGACGGGCCGCGGGCGACCGCGTGCTCGAGGAAGTCGCGCACCGGATCATCATGTGCGTGCGCTCTCTCGACACCGTCGCGTGCCTCGGAGGCGACGAGTTCGCCCTCGTGTCCTTCGACCACGATAGCGTGGACTCGGTGTCGGCGGAGCTGCAGCGCGTGATCGACACGCTGGCCCAGCCCTACGTCGTGGACGGGAGGGAAATTTACGTCACCTGCAGCGCCGGGATCGTGCTCTATCCGCAGGATGGCGACACGGTCGAGGAGCTGCTGCGCAACGCGAACGTGGCGATGCGCCGCGCCAAGGAACAGGGCAAGAGCACCGTCCAGTACTACACCCCGGAGCTGAACACCCGCGCCGGGGAGCGCTTCGATCTCTACAACCGGCTGCGCAACGCGCTCGAGCGCGACGAGTTTCTGCTTCATTACCAGCCGCAGGTGGACTTGAAGTCCGGACGCGTGGTGGGCGTCGAGGCGCTGATCCGCTGGCAGAATTCCGAGTACGGCATGGTCTCGCCGGGCCGCTTCATTCCGCTCGCGGAGGAAACGGGGCTGATCATTCCCATCGGGGAGTGGACGCTGAAGGCGGCGTGCGCGCAGAACAAGCAATGGCAGGACGCGGGGCTCGCACCGATCAGGATCTCCGTCAACCTGTCGGCCCGCCAGTTCCGCGAGCGGGACCTGGGCGAGACGGTGGCGAGAGTGCTGAAGGAAACGGGACTCGATGCGCGTTACCTGGAGCTCGAGCTGACCGAGAGCGTGATCATGCATAACCCCGCGGAGGCGATCGTCACGCTGCAGGCGCTGCGCGACACGGGCGTGCACCTTTCGATCGACGATTTCGGAACCGGCTACTCGAGCCTCAACTATCTGAAGCGCTTTCCGGTGCACCGCCTCAAGATCGACCAGTCGTTCGTCCGGGACGTGACAAGCGACGAGGACGATGCCGCGATCGCCCGTGCGGTCATCACGCTCGGCCACGCGCTCGAGCTCAAGGTGATCGCCGAGGGGGTGGAGACGAAGGAGCAGCTGGAATTCCTGCGCGCATCGGGCTGCGACGAGAAGCAAGGATACTACTTCTGCAAGCCGTTGCCGGCCGGCGATATCGGCAAGCTCCTCGGGGAAGGGCGCAAGCTCGAGGTCTGAAGCGGGAGGGCGGCGCACTTCGCGTAGAGGGCGGAGAACCCTCCGCGGAGACCGCCTCAGCTGCTACCCGTCGCGAGTCGCCGGCCACCCGTCACCGTGTGTCCATCAATTGGCCTTGATGTTTGCGGCGCGCGCGATCCTGGTCAGGGCCATGACTTCCTGCGCGACGAGCTTGTCGAACTGCTCGGGCGTGGTGGGGGCCGGATCCGCGCCGATCGAGACCAGACGGTTGCGCACGTCGGACTCGTTGAGGATCTGCGTGATTTGCTTGTTGAGCTTGTTGATGAGCGGCCGCGGGGTCTTCGCGGGGGCGAGCAGGCCGTACCAGAAGTCCCAGCGGAAATCCGGCAGACCGGACTCGGCGACCGTCGGAATGTCCGGCAGCTGCGGAGCCCTGCGCACGCTGGTGACGCCGATGGCCTGCACCTTTCCTTCCTTCACGAGGCCGATGGCGCTCGCGAGCGGCGACAGGAAGAACTGCACGCGTCCCGTCATGGTCTCGGTGAGCGCTTCCGGGATACCCTTGTAGGGAACGTGCACGACGTCGATCCCCGCCTTGCTCTTGAAAAGCTCGCCCGCGAAATGGGTGCCGCTGCCCACGCCCGCCGAGGAGAAATTGAACTGCCCCGGCTTCGCCCTCGCCAGGGCGATCAGGTCTTTCGCCGACTTGGCGCCGAGCGCCGGGGACACCAGGAGCAGCGCCGGGCCGCTGGCGGTCATGGTGACGCCGGCGAAATCCTTGAGCGTGTCGTAAGGCAGCTTGTCATAGATCGCGGCGGCCACCGCGTGCGCATTCGATACCGACAGCAGCGTGTAGCCGTCGGGATTCGCATTGGCCACCGTGTTGGCGGCGATGGTGCCGCCGGCGCCGGCCCGGTTGTCCACGACGACCTGCTGTTTCCAGTTTTCGGTGAGCTTTTGCGCGATGAGGCGGGCGGTGATGTCGGGAACACCCCCGGGCGTGAAGCCGATCAGCATGCGCACCGGCCGCTCGGGATACTTGGCGACGTCCTGGGCCTCCGCTGGAGCGGAAACCGCGACGCAGGCCAGGCCGAGAATGCCGCAGAGCGCGGCCCGGGGACGAGCCAGATGGGGGAAATTCGGGCGGTTCCTCGAAGGATGCATGGCGAGCCTCCAGTGGACCGAGTGTGGATGAAAGCCCGCGCAAACGCCAAAACCGCGCCCCGCCGGCCGTTTGACCCCCGCGCAGGGGCGTCGCTAGAATCCGTGAACACCTACGCGCGCACATGAAAGGCTACCATGACATGGGCGGCGAGCCCGCCGGTCCCGTCCCCCGCGAGGAAAAGGAGCTCGCGCTGTGGGAAAAGCGGGTCGAGGCGATGCACGTGCTCCTCTCGCGCAGGGGCATGCTCCTCACCGACGAAAGCCGCCGCGCGCTCGAAACGCTCGGCGCGGATGTGTACCTCGGCTCGACCTACGCGGAGCGGCGCATCATGGCGACCGCGAACAACCTGATCCTGAAGGGCGTGATCACCGTGGACGAGCTCGCCTCGAAGCTCGGTGAGATCGAGCGCCGGCCCGCGCAGCTGCCATGAAACCCGCATTTTCCCCCGGGGACCGCGTACGCGTGCGCAAAGTGGACGCCCCCGGGCATATTCGCACGCCGCACTACGTCCGGGGCCACGAAGGGGAGGTCGAGAGGTTCGTCGGCTATTTCCGCAACCCCGAGGAGCTCGCCTACGGTCGCTACGATTGCGCGCGGCGCGCGCTCTACCGGGTACGCTTCCTGCAGTGCGAGGTGTGGCCCGATTATGCGGGCCGCGGCAACGATACCTTGGACGTCGAGATCTACGAGCATTGGCTCGAGCCGGCGGCGAAGCCGTGAAACGTGAAAGGTGAATCGTGAACCGTATACCGATTGAGGCGCAGCGATGAGCGGAGCACACGAGCACGGACACGATCAAGGGGACCACCGGCATCCGCCCCAGCCGGACGCGGACGACACGCTCGCCTACCCGCGCAAGCTCGAGATTGCGGTGCGCGAGCTACTGATCGAGAAGGGCGTGTTCACCGCCGACGAGGTGCGCGCCGCGGTGGAAGACATGGATGGGCGTACCCCCGAGCGCGGCGCGAAGGTCGTGGCACGCGCGTGGGTAGACCCGGAATTCAGGAAGCTCCTGCTCGCGGACGCGGGGCGTGCGGTGGAAAGCATCGGCTGCGACTGGAACACGCCGCACGTGAAGCTGACGGTGGTCGAGAACACGCCCGAGGTGCACAACGTGATCGTGTGCACGCTATGCTCGTGCTATCCGCGCGCACTGCTGGGGCTGCCTCCGTCATGGTACAAGAGCTTTGCCTACCGCTCGCGGATGGTGCGCGAACCGCGCACGGCGCTGAAGGAATTCGGCATGGAGCTTCCGGAACGCGTTGTGGTGCGCGTGCACGACTCGACCGCCGACCTGCGCTACATGGTATTGCCGATGCGCCCGGAAGGCACCGGGAGCATGAGCGAAGCGCAGCTCGCCGCCCTGGTCACTCGCGACTGCATGATCGGCACCGCGGTGGCGCGCCGCCCGGAAAAAAGCGGGAAATAGGAAATAGGGAATCGGGAATGGAGCGCTTCCCGCTGCAGCGATCGCGCGGCAGTTCATCATTCCCCATCGCCCATTCCCCATTTCCCAAACCGCTCCCGAATGAAGGAACACCGCGAGATCTACGTCAACGGGCAGTGGATATTCTCGCGCTCGCCCGGGCTGATCGCGGTCATCAACGCCGCGACCGAGGCGGTGATGGGGCGCGTGCCCGAGGGTGTTGCCGAGGACGTGGATGCGGCCGTCGGCGCGGCGCGCGCCGCCTTCGATGCATGGTCGTCCGTACCGGTGGCGGAGCGCGCGGATTGGCTCGACAAGATTGCAGCCGGGCTCGCTGCGCGGGCCGACGAGATCGCGCACACCATCACCGCGGAAGTCGGCATGCCGCTCAAGCTTTCGCGCCGCGTGCAGGCCGACCTGCCCCCGCAGGTGATGGCGAGCCACGCAAAGCTCGCGCGGGAATTTCCGTTCGAGGAGCGTGTCGCGAACTCGCTCGTGCTCTACGAGCCCGTGGGCGTCGTCGCGGCAATCACGCCCTGGAACTTTCCGTTGCACCAGGTCGTCGCGAAGATCGCGCCCGCGCTCGCAGCGGGGTGCACCGTGGTACTGAAGCCGAGCGAGATGGCGCCGCTCAGCGCGTACATCCTTGCGGAGGTGGTGCATGCGACGGGGCTTCCGCGTGGCGTGTTCAACCTCGTGTGCGGCACCGGCCCGGTGGTCGGCGAAGCGCTCGCGGCGCATCACGGCATCGACATGATCTCGTTCACCGGTTCGACGCGCGCGGGGCGGCGGGTCTCGGAGCTCGCGGCGCGGACCGTGAAGCGGGTCGCGCTCGAGCTCGGCGGAAAATCCGCTTCCATCGTGCTCGAGGACGCGGACTTTCCGCGCGCGGTAAAGAGCACGGTCAGCTCCTGCTTCTTCAACTCGGGACAGACGTGCAGCGCGCTCACGAGGCTGCTGGTGCCCGAGACGCGCTACGAGGAGGCGGCGAAGCTCGCGGTGGATGCGGCGCGGAGCTTCACCCCCGGCGACCCCACCAGCGCGGATACGCGGCTGGGGCCGCTGATCTCCGAGGCGCAGCGCGAGCGGGTGCGCGGCTATATCGCCAAGGGGCTCGAGGAGCGCGCCGAGCTCCTGCTCGGGGGGGCGGAGCCGCCCGAGAGGCTCGACCGGGGCTATTTCGTGCGGCCCACGGTATTCGGGCGCGTGAGCCCGCTCATGACCATCGCGCAGGAGGAGATCTTCGGGCCGGTGCTAGCGATCCTCGCCTACAAGGACGAGGACGAGGCGGTACGCATCGCGAACGACACCGTGTACGGCTTGTCGGGCGCGGTATGGTCGAAGGACGAGAGCCGCGCGCGGGCGGTGGCGCGGCGGCTGCGTACCGGGCAGGTGGACATCAACGGCGGGTCGTTCAACCTGATGGCGCCGTTCGGCGGCTACAAGCAGTCGGGGCACGGGCGCGAATTCGGCCGGTTCGGGCTCATGGAGTACCTGGAGGTGAAATCGGTGCAGCTTCCGGGGTAGCGCGGTCCTGGAGCGCGCCACCACAAATACGGTCGTCCCGCACATGCGCGCGCTGATGAAGAAGCTGCTCATCGTCATGATGCTCACGGCTGCGGCGTGGGCGCAGGTCGCGCGCGCGTCGGCGCCGCTGGAGAAGCCCGTCGTTCTCGTCAATCCCTACCCGGCGAGCGGCCTCGCGGAAATCTCGGGGAGCACCGCCACCAACAAGGTGCTCAAGATCATGCAGAATTTCGCGACGCCGTCGGTGACCGACGTCGTGGCGGAGCGCGCGGGGCAGATGATGGGCGCCGCGCTCGGCCGGTCCGTCACGGTGGAGCGCAGGGCGCGCGGGCGCAGCATACTCGGGGCGCGCTTCGTCGCGGCGTCGGCACCGGACGGGCGCACGCTGCTTTTCACCAACAGCATCCAGATCCTCACCTACCCGCGCCTCTACGAGCTGCCATACGCGCCGCTGCGCGACTTCACGCCGGTGGCGGCGATCGCGCGCATGCCGGTCGTGGCCATCACCGCCGCGGAAGGCGGGTCCGGCAGCCTCCGGGAATTTATCGGCGCGGCGCGCGCGGCTCCGGGCGCGCTCAACTACGGTTCGTCTGGGGACTTCCGCAGCGGCCATCTCGCGGGCGAGCTCTTGCGCGCCATCACCGGCATCTCCGCGGTGCACGTTGCCTACAACGGCGGCAACGATGCCGTGCAGGGGGTTCTCAAACGGCAAGTCGAGGTTGCGTTCGTGCCGCTGCCCGCAGCGCTTCCCGCGCTCCCCGGCGGCAAGATCCGCGTGCTGGCGATCGCCGACCGCGAGCGACACAAAACGCTGTCGCACGTGCCGACGATGCGGGAGGCGGGCGTGGGCGATTTCGAGGCCGCGACCTGGTTCGGCATTTTCGCCCCGAGCGGCACACCGCCCGGTGTCGTGTCCCGGTTGAGCGAAGGAATTGCCGCCGGAATGCGGACCGTGCACACCGAACGCCTGATGCTCGCTCTCGGCTTGCAGGCCCGGTATCTTCCGGCGGAGGAGTTCTCGGAGCTCATGCGCGCGGAGCAGGGAAAATGGGAGCCGGTGATCGGCGCGCTGGTTCCGCCCCGTTGACGGGCCGGAATTCACGCTGGAGGACGACATGGCAAGATATGTTTCGCTGATCAACTGGACCGACCAGGGAGTACGCGGCGCGAAGGACACGGTCAAGCGGACCGATGTTGCACGCCAGGCGTTCGAGGCGGAGGGCGGCAGGATCCTCGATGCCTACTGGACGCTTGGCCCGTACGACGTGGTCCTGATCTTCGAGGCGCCGGATGACGAGACGGCCACGCGGCTCGCGCTCAAGCTGGGGATGAACGGCAATTCGCGAACCACGACGATGCGAGCCTTCGGGGAGCCCGAGATGGCGCGCATCGTGCAGGGATTGGCCTGAGGCTCGAAGAAGCGGGCGCAGCGCGCACGCCGGAAGGATTACCGCGGCGCGGCTTCCTCGGGCGGCTTTACCGCGCGGAACATCCCGAGCAGCAGCAGGTCGTAGACGATCTTCAGCGCGCCGCACACGACGAGCGGCCAGCCGAACGCAGAGAGGGTAAGCAGGTAGCCTGCGATCGTGGGGCTGATCGCCGCGGCGAAGCTGCGCGGCACGGCGGTCACGCTTGCGGCCGCCGCGCGCTCCTCTGGCGCGACCACCGCCATGACGTAGGAGGAGCGCGCCGGCACGTCCATCTGCGAGAGCGCCGCGCGCAGGCAGAGGAACACGATAGCGAGCGTCAGCGTAGGCATGAACGGCACGAGGATCAGGAACACGCTGGAAGGCAGGTGCGTGTAGACCATGGTGTTGATGAGCCCGATGCGCTCCGCGATCTTCGCGGCGACCAGGAACGAGCCCGCAGCGAGGATGTTCATCCAGAAGAAAATGGTGGCAGCCGCCGTAAGCGAGAGATCGAAGCGCTCGAACAGCCACAGGGCGATCAGGGACTGTACCGCGAATCCCCCTCCGAACGAGTCGAGGCTGAACAGTGCGGCGAGCGTGTAGACCATTTTTTTCGAGCGCCCGAGCGGGGCGCGCTGCGGGACACGCTCCATCTTGAGAGGGGGGGTCAAGGTGCGGTAGAGCAGAAAGTTCGCGGTGCCCAGCGCCGCGTAGCCGAGGAACATCGCCTGCATCGCCGCCTTGGTCTCGAGCCCCATCCACGCGGCGAGAAATGCCGGGATCCCAGCCGCCTGCGCTCCGAGCGCGCCCACCAGCGAGCCGATCAGGCTGTAGCGGGCAAAGAGCGCCGTGCGCGAGCGCGGGGTCGCGGCGTGAGCGAGCATGGAATGCTCCAAGGGAGCGAACACGGTGACGTCGCCCGCCGACGGGTTGAGCACCCCGAGAGCCGCGATCAGCAGCAGCGGCCAGAAGTCGGAGGCCTGGGTGAGCGCGATCCCCACCGCGATGAGCAGCAGCGAGCCGGCCATGAGCAGGGTGCGGTTTCCGTGACGATGCGCGATCAGGCCGACCGCGAGGGTCGTCGCGCCGGCGCCCAGCAACGTGACGGTGATGAGGATGCCCACTTCGAGCGCGCTGAACCCGAGCAGCGTGAGGTAGAAGGGAAGCAGCAGGCTCACGTAGCCATCGCCGAACGCGCGCAGCGCGCGCGTCCAGAGCAGCACCCGCGCGTCGTGGTGGGTGCCGGGGGGCAGGAAGGCAGGGAAGGATGGCATACTGTTCTAAGGCAGAAGGCAAAAGGATGAAGGGCGAAGGCGCAAGGATGAAGGAAAACCCGTAGCCAGTCACGAGTCGCGGCTTCAACGGCAGGCGCTCGTTCGACGCGATCAACGCCCGGCCCGCGGTTCAGCGCTTGCTGAAAGTGCTCTCCGAGGTGCAGGCCGCGAGCCAGGCGCCCCACGACGGCAAGCCCCGGGAGATCATGTTCGGCAAGGTGCAATTCCAGAGGCGCTGGCTCCAACGGCACATTGCCGCCTGCGAGCGGGCCGCTGCTGCCTCCAGGTTACTGTGCGAACACAGGGCATCGTCATTCGGCTCTGCGCAACGCTGACGCCGGGTCCGTCCATTATTCATCCGGCGGTTCAATCATGTGCTTGACCGGCGGTGCCGATAGGGGCGCCAGAAGCGCGATGTCCCGCACTATACCTCAACGCCTAGATTGGTCTGGATCAAAGCGCAAGGTTGATCTGGATCAAAGCGCAAGGCACCCAATGCGGGTACAAGAGAAGCAAGGCTCCCTATGGACGCATCGCTCGCCAAGACGGTCCTGGCAGCAATCCTGGCAGGGGGTGGCGCATGGTCGTTATTCGCGTTCTTGCTGGGGAGGCGGGGTATCGCTGCCAATGTGCCGCCGGGAGAGCTGAAACGAATGATGCGGCGCTATGGAATCGATGCTCTAGATCCGGGTTCAGTCGGCGTTACAGAGGAGTTTATTCGTGCATGCCACAATTGCATGGCATGCGACAGGAAAGCCCAGTGCCGCGAGTGGCTCGAGCGATCGCTACCGGGCGACATTCCGCTGTTCTGTAGCAGCGAGGCGTTCTTTACCCGCGTGAGGCACGCGAAGATTTGTAACCCGCGCCTCTCGCACCCCTGCTCGTTGCCGAATCACCTCAAATATTGATCGAGGGCCGGGGCAACGCTCCTCCTACGGCCGATTCTTGCCGGACATGTTCAGTTGCACCCGGTCGCCGCTGTCGCGGCGCGGTTGTGGACGCTTCTGCGCGCCTGAAGCCAGTATGTCTTGTACTGCAGGTACTTCCCGCCCATGACGATTTTCACGCGGTCGCCTGTTTCGTTGGGAAGGCGCGTGAGGTCCATGTCAAAGTCAATCGCACGCATAATGCCGTCGCCGAACGCGCGCAGCGCGCGCGTCCAGAGCAGCACCCGCGCGTCGCGGTGGGTACCTTCCGGCAGGAACGATAATGACAGAGGCATGCTTTCTCGAAGCGTAGCAGGAAAACCCGCGCGCCGTCAGTGACCCCCGGCTTACGCGCGCGTGCTGAAGTTGGTAGGATGCCTTCTTTTGCGCAGGAGCGTCCGATGATCGACGTCTATAGCTGGCCCACGCCCAATGGCCACAAGATCCACATCATGCTCGAGGAGACCGGCCTCAAGTACCGCGTGCACGGCATCAATATCCGTGCCGGCGACCAGTTCAAGCCCGAATTCCTGAAAATCAGCCCCAATCACCGCATCCCGGCTATTGTGGATCACGAGGGCCCGGACGGGAAACCGATCGCGCTCTTCGAGTCGGGGGCGATCCTGCTCTATCTTGCCTCCAAGAGCGGGAAATTCCTGCCGCAGGACCTGCACCTGCGCTGGTCGTGCGTGCAGTGGCTGATGTGGCAGATGGGCGGAGTCGGGCCCATGTTCGGGCAGGCGAACCACTTCCGCTCGTATTCCCGCGAGAAACTGGCGTACCCGATCGAGCGCTATACCAACGAAGCGAACCGCCTCACACGGGTGCTCGACAAGCGACTCGGGGAGACCCGCTACGCGGGATGCGACGAGTACTCGATTGCCGACATTGCGATCTTTCCCTGGATGCGGAACTCGGAGCGGCGGGGCGTGAACCTGGAGGAATACGCCAACGTGAAGCGCTGGTTCGCCGAGATCGGCGCGCGGCCCGCCGTGCAGCGGGGCGTGCAGGTGCTCGCCGAGGTGCAGGCCGCGAACCAGGCGCCGCACGACGCCAAGTCCTGGGAGATCATGTTCGGCAAGGTGCAGTTCGAGCGCCACTGATCCCGTGAACCTCGGACCGTTGACTGGTGAGCATTGAACCGGGAACAAGCGACGTTCTGGAGACCTGCGTCGCGCGCGCCCGCGCCGCAGGCAAGCGCCCGGTTTTCCCGGAAGGCAACGACGAGCGCATCGTCGCGGCGGCGCGCGAGCTGAAGGACCTGGGCATCGCGACGCCCGTACTGCTGGGCGAGCATGCCGAGATCGGCGCGGCCGCGGCCCGCGCAGGGGTGTCGCTGGACGATCTCGTCGCGCTCGACCCGGAGGAGAGCGACCGGCTCAAGGACTATGCCGCGCTCTATTGTTCCGCGCGGCCCAATGCGAGCGCGAAGGTCGGCGAGCGGCTGGTACGCAAGCCGCTGTTCCATGGCGGCATGATGGTCAGAGCAGGCGATGCGGACGCGATGATCGCCGGCGTGACGGTGCCCACGGGACGCGTGATCGAGGCGGGACTGATGACGGTGGGGCTCGCCGAGGACATCCGCACACCTTCCAGTTTTTTCCTGATGCTGCTCCCGGCCGCGCAGGGGTGGCCTGCGAGAGCGTACATCTACGCGGACTGCGCGGTGAACGCGGACCCGGACGCCGAAGTGCTCGCCGACATCGCGCTCGCCTCCGCGGAGAGCGCACGCGCGCTGCTCGGAGACGAGCCGCGCGTGGCGCTGCTTTCGTTCTCGACCAAAGGCAGCGCGCAGCACGCGCGGGTGGACAAGATCAAGCGCGCATTGGAGATGGTGCGCTCGCGCGCGCCCGGTCTTTCGATCGACGGCGAGCTGCAAGCCGACGCCGCGCTCGTACCCGAAGTGGCGGCCAAGAAGGTGAAAGGGGAGAGCCCGGTCGCGGGCCGGGCGAACGTCCTCGTGTTCCCGGATCTCGACGCGGGCAACATCGGCTACAAGCTCACCCAGTGCATGGCCGGCGCGCGCGCGATCGGACCGGTGCTGCAGGGATTCGCGCGCCCCGTGAGCGACCTCTCGCGCGGCGCAAGTGTGGAGGATATCGTCGCGACTGCGGCGGTGCTGCTCGCGCGGGCCTGAAAAGCAAAGCCATGGAAACCGCAGGTAAACGCCAACCAAAATCGAGTAAGGCGTGAGCGGTAAGCAGTGAGCGGGGAACTTCGGGAAAAAACAGACTCCAATTTTACCGCTTACCGCTTACCGCTTACCGCTTACCGCTTACCGCTTACCGCTTACCGCTTACCGCTTACCGCTTACCGCTTACCGCTTACCGCTTACCGCTTATCTATCGGCACGTAGTCCCGCGGCGCGGGCCCGTTGTACTCGGTCAGCGGACGCAGAAGGATGTTGTTCTCGATCTGCTCGAGCACCTGCACCGTCCAGCCCGGCACCCGTCCCACCGCGAAGATCGGGACGAACAGGTCTTCCGCGATGCCGTTGAGGAAGTAGACGACGCCCGCGTAGAAATCCACGTTCACGTTGACGCCATGGCGGGCGTAGGGCTTCATCGCCTCCACCACCGCCTCCAAAATCTGGTACCACTGCGGCTGGCCCATTTCGCGCGAGAGCTTTTCGACTCCCGCGCGCATGTGCCGCGCGCGCGGATCCTCCGCGCGATAGACGCGGTGGCCGAATCCCATGACTGGTTCCTTGCCGGCGCGCTTTGCCTTCACGTAGGCGGCGGCGTTCGACGCATCCCCGATTTCCTGCGCCATGCGCATCACGTTCTCGGCCGCGCCGCCGTGCGCCGGCCCGGCAAGCGCCGCGACCGCCGCCGTGATTGCGCCGTGCAGGTCGGCATCCGTTCCCGCCACCACGCGTGCCGCGAACGAAGAGGCGTTCGAGCCGTGCTCGGCATGCAGAATCATGTCGGTGTCCATCAGCCGCGCGGCGTCGGCGCTCGGCTCGCGGCCCTTGAGCATGTAGAGGAAATTCGCAGAGTGGCCAAGCTTCGGGCTTGGCGCCACCGGCTCGCGCCCGTTGCGGATGTGCTCATGGGCCGCGACGATCATCGGCACCTGCGAGGTGAGGCGGATGCCCTTGCGCAGCGTCGCCGCGGGCGACTTGTCGCTCGTCTCCGGGTCGAACGCCGCGAGCCCCGAGACCGCAGTGCGCAGCACGTCCATCGGATGCGCGGCCTTCACCGTCCGGATCAGCTCATAGATCGGTGCCGGCAGCGTGCGCGCCGCCTTCAACTCGGCGGCGAAGGCGTCGAGCTGCGCGCGCGCAGGCAATTCTCCCTTCAGCAGCAGGTAGCACGTCTCCTCGAACGTCGAGTGCTCGGCGAGATCGTGTATCGAGTAGCCGCGATAGCGCAGCTCGCCCGCGCGCCCGTCGATGTAACACACGCGCGAGCGGTCGAAATAGACGCCTTTGAGCCCGCGGTGAATCTCGATTTTCTCCGTTGCTTCGCTCATTTCCGGTCTTTCCATGTTGACACGTCTCTATTCTTGACCGAAACGGGGGCGCGTGGGAAGCTTGCGCACCGGCCGCGGGGGCGGCCAACATCCTGAGATCGGCGGACGCATGGACAGTGCGCGGAGAAACGTGGCGTTGCTTTCAGGCTGCCAGGGACTGCTGCTGATCAACAACTCGGTGCTGATCACGGTAAACGCGATCGCCGGCTACACGTTCGCGACGGACAAGACGTTAGCGACGCTGCCGGTCACCGCCTATTTCCTCGGCGCGGCGCTCACCACGGTGCCGGCGTCGTTCCTGATGAAGCACGCGGGCCGGCGCGCGGGATTCATGGCGGGAGCGGCGTGCGCGATGCTGGGCGCGGCGCTGTGCGCGTGGGCGGTTTACGTGGAGAGTTTCTGGCTGCTGTGCACGGGAACCCTGGCGCTGGGGGCGTATTTTGCCGCGGGCCAGCATTACCGTTTCGCCGCCGCCGACGCGGCGCCTGCGGAATTCAAGCACAAGGCGATCTCGCTCGTGCTCGCGGGCGGGGTGATCGGCGGCTTCATCGGACCGGAGACGAGCAAGCTCACGAACGAGGCGTTTTCCGGCCATGTATTCCTGGGTCCGTATCTCTCGCTCATTGTATTCGCGGCATTTTCGATGCTGATCCTGCTCTGGCTCGACATCCCGCGGCTCCCGGCCGCGGTGCGCGCCGAGGCGGGACGGCCGCTTTCGGCCATTGCGCGGCAGCCTGTGTTCATCGTCGCCGTGCTGAGCGGCGTGGTGGGCTATGGAGTGATGAATCTCCTCATGACCACCACACCGATCGCCATGGCCGGGCACGATCACCACTTCAGCGACGCCGCATTCGTCATCCAGTGGCACGTGGTGGCGATGTTCGCGCCCTCATTCGTGACGGGAGCCCTGATCCAGCGTTTTGGACTGATGCCGGTGATGCTGACGGGTGTCGCGCTCAACCTCGCGTGCGTCGCTGTCGCGCTGGGTGGCGCCGGTGTGATGAATTTCTGGCTCTCGATGGTGCTGCTGGGGGTGGGCTGGAATTTCATGTTCGTGGGCGCCACCTCGCTGCTCACCGAGACCCATACGCCGGCCGAGCGGGCCAAGGTACAGGGCGTGAACGATGCGGCCATCTTCAGCACCCTGGTCGTGAGCTCGCTGTCCGCAGGGGCGCTCTTTTCCCTGGAGGGTTGGCAGGCCATGAACATCTACGCCGTTCCGTTCCTGATCCTGGGGGGCGCGGGCATATTGTGGCTGGCGGCATCCCGCCGGCGCTCCTCGCGGCCCGCGACTTGAACCAATTTGGTCGCCAGCCACCTCGCAGGTAGGGGCGCCAAGGGGTTTTCGTGTAGAATTTATGCTCATGGCAAAGCGGTCCCGGCGGTCCGCTTTGCCTTTGTTTTCGCGCAAGAAAAACGCCGACGCGTACCGGAGGGGATGTCCATGAACCAGCCTGCCACCGCGGCCCAGATCACGAAAGCTCCCGCAGCGCCCGCCTACGTCAACCATTCCGGGCTCAAAGCCTGGGTTGCCGAGATCGCGAGCCTGACCAAGCCGGAACGCATCCAGTGGTGCGACGGCTCGCGCGAGGAGAACGACCGGCTGTGCGAGGAAATGGTCGCGGCGGGCACCCTGATCAAGTTGAATCCCCAGAAGCGACCGGGATGCTTCCTTGCGCGCTCCGATCCCGACGATGTCGCGCGCATGGAGGACCGCACTTTCGTCTGCAGCAGGAACAAGGAGGACGCGGGCCCGAACAACAACTGGGTCGACCCCGCGGAGATGAAGGCGACGCTCAACGGGCTTTTCGAGGGCTGCATGCGTGGTCGCACCCTGTACGTGATCCCCTTCAGCATGGGCCCGCTCGGCTCTCCCATCGCCCACATCGGGGTCGAGCTCACCGATTCGCCCTACGTCGTGGTGAACATGCGCATCATGACCCGCATCGGACGCAAAGTGCTCGATGTGCTCGGGCGCGACGGCTACTTCGTGCCGTGCGTGCATTCGATCGGGGCGCCGCTCGCCAAGGGCGAGAAGGATGTCTCATGGCCGAGCAACAAGGAGCACAAGTACATCGTGCATTTTCCCGAGACCAAGGAAATCTGGTCCTTCGGCAGCGGCTACGGCGGCAACGCGCTGCTCGGCAAGAAGTGCTTCGCGTTGCGCATCGCCTCGATCATGGCGCGCGAGCAGGGCTGGCTCGCGGAGCACATGATGATCGTGTGCATCGAAACGCCCGAAGGCAGGAAGCATTACGTAGCCGGCGCATTCCCCAGCGCGTGCGGAAAAACGAATCTGGCCATGCTGATCCCGCCGAAGGTGTTCAAGGGCTGGAAGGTGACGACCGTCGGCGAGGATATCGCCTGGATCAAGCCGGGGAAGGACGGGCGGCTCTACGCGATCAACCCGGAAGCCGGAGCGTTCGGTGTCGCTCCGGGGACCTCCGAGAAGACGAATCCTAATTGCCTTGCGGCGGTGACCCACGACACCATTTTCACCAATGTCGCGTTGACGCCGGATGGCGACGTGTGGTGGGAGGGAATGACCAAGGAGCCGCCGGCGGGGCTCATCGACTGGAAAGGGCGGCCGTGGACGCCGGACTCGAAGAGCAAGGCCGCGCATCCGAACGCGCGCTTCACGGTGCACTCGAGCCAGATCCCGTCCGTGGACCCGGATTGGGAGAACCCTGCTGGCATTCCGATCAGCGCGTTCCTGTTCGGCGGGCGCCGCACCACCACCGTTCCGCTGGTGACCGAAGCACTGGACTGGCAGCACGGCGTGTACATGGCGGCCACCATGGCCTCCGAGACCACCGCGGCGATCGTGGGCAAGGTGGGCGTGGTGCGTCGCGACCCGTTCGCGATGCTGCCGTTCTGCGGCTACCACTTCGGCGACTACTTCAAGCACTGGCTCAAGATCGGCGCGAGCCTGCGGGAGCCCCCGCGCATCTTCGGCGTGAACTGGTTCCAGCGCGACGCGGAGGGCAAGTTCGTGTGGCCGGGCTTCGGCGAGAACATGCGCGTGCTCAAATGGGTGATCGAGCGCTGCGAGGGGCGGGTGGAGGCGGTCAAGACGCCGATCGGGCTGCAGCCGCGCTACGAGGACATGGAGTGGCAGGGGCTGGACGAGTTCGGTCCCGGGCGCTTCAAAAAACTGATGGAGGTGGATCCCGAGCAGTGGCGCGAGGAGCTTAAGGACCACGGCAAGCTCTTCGAGAAGCTCAAGGCGCGCATGCCGCAGGAACTCGAGCAGCAGCGCGAGAAGCTGCGGCAGGCCCTTTGAACCGGTGAGCGGCTACGGGTTCGCCTGGTTCGCCCACTATTTCGTCGAGAAGAACAGGCCGGCGACGTTCACGCATCCGCTCTGGTCCCTGCTCGGGGATTTCAAGATGTTCGGGCTGATGTGTGCCGGAAAGATGGACGGGGAGGTCGCCCGGTGCCGGGAATTGCAGGGGAAATCCGCCCCGTGAGCATTCTTCGGGACCGGTAGCCGCCGGGTGGCGCGAGAAACGACTACTGGACGCGCACGGGCGCGTTCGTGTCCATCGAGCGGATGATCGCCTCGAACGCCGTGATCGTGTTCACCATCTCCTCCGGTGTGATGGGGTAGGGGCTGGCGCCCGCTACCGCGTCTGCAAAGGCGTCGAGCTCGGCGCGAACAGAGTCGATCTTCGGGAAGTCGCGCGCGTCCACCTTTCCGCCGCGCAGGCGCACCACGGTCTGCGTCTCGCCCAGCGCCTCCACCGAGCCTTCGTCGCCGAAGACGTGCACCCGCCAGTAGAAAGGCGAGGCACGCACGGCGCCGAGGAATCCGCTGACGCCGTTCGCGAAGCGGAACATCACCGAGAGCGTGTCGCGGGGATCTCGGCCTTCGCGGCGCGTGACAACCTGCGCGCTCACGGCCGAAACGGGGCCGGCGATGCCCACGAAGGCATCGAGGAGATGGATTCCCGTTCCCGTCATGCCGCCCCCGGGCGATTCGTCCCGCCGCCCGCGCCACGCGGAGAAGTGCAGGCCGGAATTTTCGTTGCTGTAATGGCCCTCGACGTGCATGATGCGGCCCAGCACGCCGCTCGCGGCTACCCGGCGCAGCTCGGCCATCGAGGGCCAGAAGCGCTTGTTTTGCCCGACTCCGATCACCACTCCGGCCTTGCTGCAGGCGGCCACCGCGCGCTCGGCATCCGCACGCTTGAGCGCGAGGGGCTTCTCGCAGAACACGGGCCTGCCGGCGCCCGCCACGCGCACGACCTGGTCGGCGTGCAGCGAGTGCGGCGTCGCCAGTACGACGGCGTCGACTTGGGGATCCGCCAGCGCGCGCTCGAGATCGTCGCTCAGCCGGAACCCGTGCTTCTCGGCGAACGGGAGGGCGGCGTCCATCTCCTTGCTGACCCCGTGCACGAAGCGCACCTTCGCGCTCTTCCGCTGCACGGCCTCGACGATGTTCTTACCCCACCAGCCGAGCCCGATGATTGCTGCGTTGATCATTGCGATCCAGTGATTGCGTGAACGGTGAACCGTGAACAGTCAATGGTCAGCAGAGCCGTAACCGACTGTTGCTAACAGGTTGTCCCGATCACGGATCACCGATCACCGTTTACCGATCCTAGAGGTTGGCGCGGTTTTTCTTCTTGACGTCGCGATTCACAACGTTCACTGGCCACTCGCCCGACAGCACGCGGCGCACCTCGTTGGGCGCACCGGCCTGCAGCCCTCGCATCGCGTGCTCGCTGTACCAGGCGACATGCGGGTTGATGATCACGTTCTCGCGGCCGCGCAGGGGATGAGGATCAGGCAGCGGCTCCGGGTCGGTCGTGTCGAGGGCGCAGCCGGCGATCTTCCTGGCATCGAGCGCGCGCACCAGCGCATCGGTGTCCACGACCGGCCCGCGCGCGCAATTGACGAGGAACGCCGTCGGCTTCATGAGCGAAAACGACTCGTCGCCGATTATCTTGCGCGTCTGCGGCGTGAGCGGCGGGTGCACGGACACGAAGTCCGATTCGCGAAGAAGCTCGTTCAGTTCCATCTTCTGGCCCGGTGCGTCGAACTCCCCTTCCTTGACGAACGGGTCGGCGTAGGCGATGCGCATGCCGAATGCGGCCGCGCGGACCGCCACGTGGCGTGCGATGTTGCCGAACCCGACCAGGCCGAGAGTCGCTCCCGCCAGGCGGAACAGGGGCTTGCCGGGCGGGACCTCCCAGCGGCCGGCACGCACCATGCGGTCGTAGAAGGCGACCTTGCGCGCGCACGCGAGCAGCAGCGCCATGGTGTGCTCGGCCACCTCCTCGATGCAGTAGGTGGGGTTGTTGGTGACGATGATCCCGGCTTTCGTGGCGGCGTCGAGGTCTATGGTGTCCACGCCGATGCCGTAGCGGGCGATGATCTTGCACTTGGGCATCTGCGCCATGGTATCGGCCGTGATGGGACCGGCGTAGGTGTTGAGGAGAGCATCGCAGTCCTTCGCTTCCGGGAGGAAATCCTCGGACTTCTTCGTCCGCAACGCCACCAGCTCGGCGAGGGCCCCGAGCGTCTCCTTCTCCACGTCGAGCGATTCCCAGACGTAATCGGTGAGCACCACTTTTGCCTTGTCAGCCATTTTCACTACCTCTCGAAAGAGTGGCTCGTTACTCGTTGTTCGTTGCTCGTGACCGTCGCATCCCGATTTCTACCACGCGGAACGAGAAACGGGCGACGAAAAACGGGTCATTTGTAGATCTCGGAGTTCCAGCAGTTCGGCGGGCGCCGTCCCTCCAGCACCGCGATGATGTTATCCACGACCACGCTGGCCATCTGCTCCCGCAGCTCCTTCACCGCGCTTCCGAGGTGGGGCGTGAGCACGACGTTGTCCATGGTGAGCAGCGCCGGCTCGACCCGGGGTTCGTTCTCGAAGACATCGAGCCCCGCGCCCGCGATGCGCTTCTCGGCCAGCGCGCGCACGAGCGCCTTTTCGTCCACGATCGGGCCGCGCGCGGTGTTGACGAGAAAAGCCGTAGGCTTCATCAGGCTCAACTCGCGCTCCCCGACGAGATGTCGGGTCTCGGGTGTGAGGGGCGCGTGCACCGAGACGAAATCGGAGGTGGAGAGGAGCTCGTCGTAAGAGACGTAGGTGAGGCCCGCCTCGCGCTCCTCGCTCTCCGGCTTGCGGTGCGGCGTCCAGTACAGGGTGCGCATCGAGAAACCCTGTGCCCGCTTGGCGACAGCGCGACCGATGCGCCCGCCGCCGCCGATCAGGCCGATGGTCTTGCCGTGAACCCAGAAACCCAGCAGATGCGCCGATTGCGCGCCGGGAAAGATTCCCGCGCGGACCAGCCGGTCGCCTTCGGCCACGCGCCGGGCCACAGCCAGCAACAGCGCGAAGTGAATGTCGGCGGTCGCTTCGGTCACGATGGGTGCGATCACCGTGACCGGAATCCGCCGCGCCGTTGCCTCCGCGACGTCGATGTCGGACGGCGTGATCTTCATCGAAGCGATTGCGCGCAGGCGCGACCCCGCCGCGATGACATCCCGGTCGACACGGTCATGCAGCAGGCAGAACAGGATGTCGCGGTCCCGGACCGCGGCGATGAGTTCGCTCTTGGTGGCGATATGCAGCGTGTCGGGGTTCAACTCGACATCGGCCACCGCGCGCAGGCGCTCGATGGCGCTCTCCGCCACCGGCTGGGTGATGAATATCCGCGGGCGCATCATGAGTCCGTGAATCGTGAGCAGTAAGCAGTGAGCGGTGAGCGAGAGAAACCTGAAACCCACATGCTTCTAACCACCGCTTGCTCCTCACCGAGTACCGTCTTGTCATCCGTGTTCATCGGCGTTCATCGGCAGCTGGTTGTTTCGTGCCGGCGCAGATGGCGCAAGCGTATTCCTGGAGCACCGCGGGTGTAACGCCGACTGCACCGTGCTGCCTGCGATTGTATTCCTCGGACTCGAGCTCGGTCCGGAAGGAATCGTTCAGGCGGTTGATCATGTTGAACATGCCGCATGCGAGCGAGGTCTCCACGATTTCGGCGTCGGTTAACAGGCGGCGCAGCTCCTCCCAGACCGCATTGTCGCGCTTCGCGGTGTTGAGCGTCATCGCCTCGGACCAGGCAATGACCGCCTTCTCGCGCTCGTCGAAGAGCGCGCTCGCGCGGTAATCGGCCTGCAGCGCGTCGAACTCCGCGTCCTTCAGGCCCAGTGCTTGACCAAGCACCCGGTTGTGCTCGGTTCAGTAGCGGCACCCGTTCAGCGTGGAGGTCTTGAGCACGGCGAGATTGCGCAGCCGCACGTCCGAGACCGCGCCCGCTTTTGGCTGCCGCACCGCGGCAACGAAGGGCAGGAACCAGCGGGCGAGGCGGGGGCTGTGCGCAAGGATGCGCAGGAGGTTCGCCGTTCGCCCGAGCATCCGGTTGGAGGCATCGAAGAGCTCCTTGACGGTGCCGGTCGCTTCCTCGTCGGTAATTCCGCGCAGCCGCTGGCTCATGCTCGTTCCCTAAATGCGTGAGATGGTGAAGCGTGACATGGTGAAACGTGACATGGTGAGGCGTGACTTGATGAATCGTGACGTGGTGAAGCGTCAACGGCCTTTCAATGTCTCGCGGCTCTACGCCCTATCATGTCACGCAGTACCACGTCACGCCTCATCAGGTCACGCAGTATCACGTCACGGCTTCCCGGTTACCAGCCATCCAGCGCACCACCCCGGCGATGCCGTCCACCGCCACCATGGATCCCTCGGGTATCCGCCGTGTCGCCTCGTTCGCGCCGAGGACCATGGGGATGCCGCGCTCGCGCGCGAGCGAGGCAAGGTGGGAGGTGCTGCCGCCGAGCTCGGCCACGACACCCGCCACGCGGGGCAGGATGTGGGCGAGCGCCGGGCCGGCCATCTTCGTCACGAGCACATCGCCCGGCGCGACGCGCAAGAGCTCGCATTCGCAGTTCACCACGCACGCGCGTCCCGTGGCCCAGCCAACGCCCGCCGGCTGGCCGTTGAGACGCGGGTGCCTGCTCCATGTTTCGTCGGGAACCGTCGCGGCTTCGAGATGCAGCGGGCGCGCTTGCAGCAGCCTGAAGCCCGCGTCGTCGAGCGCCCACTCGATCTCCACCGGCATGCCCATGATCTTCTCGGTCCTGAGCACCAGCTTGCCGAGCTCGGCGATCCGGGCCGGGTCGAGGCACGCTTGTGGCGCCGCAACGCGCCTGTGAGGGGTGGGCGAAGTATGGCTGTGCTCGCAGCTTGCGGCGTGGCGGTTCTTGTTGCCGATCGTCGTTTCCTTGAGCGCGCCGTCGCGCCCGAGCAGGTAGCGGTCCGGCGCCACCTCGCCTTGCGCGATCGCCGAGCCGAGTCCCCACGTGGCGTTGATGAGGACGTTGCCCTCGGCGCTCTGGCTCAGCGCGCCGCCGGCAGAGCGCGCGGCAACCAGGGGTTGCACGAGCAGCGCCATCGCGGTATCGGCCGGATCGAGGCCGTGGGTCGCCATGTAGCGCAGCGCGCGCGAGGACCACAGCGCCGCCCAGCACGCGCGCACGGCGGTGAGAAAATCCGCTTCACTCTCGATTCCGAGGAAGCTCTCGAACTGCCCGGCAAAGCTCGAACCGTAACGGTCCTCTACCAGCGCGGAGGAGCGCACGACGGTGGGGACCGCACCCGACGCGGAGAGCGCACGCCACGCCTCGAGCAGCGGCTCGAGCACGGCGGGCGCAATCGGCTGCTCCATCAGGCCGAGCTTCATCTGCAGTGCCGCGCGCCGGGCGCCGGGGGAGTCCCCGCTGCCGAAGACTGCGCGTGCCGCCGCTTCCAGGCCGAGCGCCGCTACCTGGTCGCGATAGGCCTGCGCGTGCAGGCAGAAGCCGCCGGGAGTGGGCAAGCCCGCGCGGCGCAGCAATGCGAGGTTGGCGGCCTTGGGCCCGACCTGCGCGGGATCCGTCGCCTCGCCTGCGTCGAGCGGTATTGCGTAGTGCCGCATCGTCCTCCGTTCCCGGTGCCGGTCCTACCGGCCCGCGAGCGTCGAGTAACCCGGCATCGGGTCCACCACCGTGATCTGCTCGACCGGGAAGTTGGAGATGATCTCGATGCGGTCCTTGTGCACGATCAGCATCTCCTCGATGCGCACGCCCCACTCGTACATCTTGCCGTGCTGGGTCTCGAGCGCGAACACCATGCCTTCCTTGATCTCGATCGGATGGTCGAGCGACCAGATGCGCGAAATGACGGGCTGATCGTACTGCGCGAGCCCGAGACCGTGGCCCCACAGGTTCGCCGCGGCCTGGTCCTCTTCCGCATAGCCCCACGCTTCCTTCGCCGAGGGCCACTTGGAGGCGATCTCGCGCGTCGTGGTGCCGACCTTTACCGCCTTGATCGAGTCGTAGAGCCACTTGAGCGCGATCGCGTAGACGTCCTTCTGCTCCTTGGTCGGCTCCTTGCCCGCGCAGTAGGTGCGGTAGTAGCACGACTTGTATCCGTTCCAGGTGAGCGCGGCGAGGTCCATGAACACGATGTCACCGGGCTTCACGATACGATCGGAGAAATTACGCCAGTTGGGCCAGGTGTTGGGGCCGGACGACACGATGACGTCCTCCACGTCTTCCATGCCGGGAATGGCGTAGAGGTATTCCATGATGTGGGCGGTGAGCTTGTTCTCGGTGATGCCGGGTTTCAGGAAGTTCATGAATTCCCAGTGCGCCCCGTCGCCGATCGCGCCGACCATGCGTAGGCACTCCTGCTCGTCCACGTTCTTGACCGCGCGCGCCTCCATCATCGGGGTCATGCCGTCCTTCCAGTCGATCTTCTCGTCCTTGAAGACCTGCAGCATGTTGATGTCGATGAAGTCCACGCCGAGCTTCCCGCCTTCGACCCCGGCCTTCTTCATCTCCTGCTTGATGGCATTGGTGAACTTCTTCACCTGCTGCGTCGAGGCCGGGCCCGCCGCGCCCTTGATCCACGCGTACGACCAGCGCACGTGGTCTTTCGGGATCCACGGAGAATGGCGCTCGATCTGGAAGCCCAGGTCGCCTTGCTCGAACAGGACGGGCTTGTCGTCCCCGCACAGCATCGCGTAGCGCAGGCCCGGTTTGAGGCGGTTCCAGCCGGGGGTGAGCGTGCCCGTCACGTAGCGCACGTTCTCGTCGTACATAAGCAGCATTGCGCTCAGCCCCGCGGCTTTCATCCGCTCGCGCGCCCGTTCGAGACGGTAGTTACGCATCCGCTCCCAGTTGACGCGCTGCTGCCAGTCCAGTCCTGCAATTCCGAAATTCGCCATCTTCCTCTCCAGTGCGTGTTTGCGTATGGGTCAGACTTTGAAAAACCGCTGCCGCTATCCGATCATTCCGTCTGGATGTTCGCGTCCTTGATCACCTTGCCGATACGCGCGGTTTCCTGTTTTACGAAAGCGACGAAGTCCGCCGGTGATTTACTGGTGACGATGGCGATCCCGTTCTCGCCAAGGCGCTTGACGACCTGCGGATCCTTCATCATCGTGGTGCCGACTTTGAACAGCGCGTTGACCACCGCTTGCGGCGTGCCCGCGGGAACGAACAGGCCCTGCCACGAGCCGACGGTAAAATCGAGCCCTTGCTCGCGCATCGTCGGGATCTCCGGGAAGGCGGGATTGCGGTCGGGCGAGACGACCGCCAGCATCCGGACCCGGCCCTGTTTGGCAAAATGGACCGAGGACGAGAAGGTGACGAACATCATGTGCACTTCGTTGGCGAGCAGCCCGACCATCGCGGGCCCGGCACCCCCCTTGTACGGGACCTGCACGGCGCTCGTACCAACGACCTGAAGGAACGCGAGCATCTCCAGCGTGTTCGCACTGCTCGGTGCCGCCGCTCCATAGTTCAACTTGCCCGGATTGGCCTTCATGTAGGCGACCAGCTCTTTGACGTTCTTGGCGGGAAGGGACGGATGCACGACGAGGCTTCCGGGAACGTCCACGATCTGGGTGATCGGGATGAGGTCCTTCAGCGGCCGGTACGGAAACTTCGTGTAGTAGTTCGGGTTGATCGCCATCGTGCCAATGTTGCCGAGCAGGAAGGTGTAGCCGTCGGGGGTTGCGCGGACCGCGACTTCCACTCCGATGTTGCCGGCGGCGCCGCCGCGGTTGTCCACGACGACCTGCTGGTTGAGCAGCTCGGCCATTGCCGGCTGGATGATGCGGCCAACGGTGTCGGAAGCGCCGCCGGGCGCAAACGGAACGATCATCCGCAGGGGGCGGGCCGGATATTCGTCCTTCTTTGCCTGGGCGAACACCCCCGAAGCGGGGATGAGGCTCGCCGCGAGTATGATCGAGAGCAGGTAGTGGCGGGACTTCATGGTGATGTCCTCCTGTGAGTGATCGCGGTCATTTCCGGGGAATGACCGGCAACAGCAGGTGAGAGGCCGTGCTGCCGCCGGTGTGTACGATATTTTGCCCTACATTGTAATCCGCACTGTAATGGGTGTAGGGCGCGCTGCCTAGCCCGTCGCGCGGCTGGATGTCGAGCCGGACGCGGTGGCCCTTGCGGAACACCATGCAGGTCGGCCAGATCTCCACCTCGACCTTCACCGGCGTATTACGCCGGAGCAGCAGCCGCTCGTCGTGGCTGTGATACGGGCGGAAAGGCAACGACAGTTTTGGGTCGAGCTTGCGGTGCGAGGCGCGCAACCACCCCTTGGCAACCGGCACGTTCTGCTGCTGCTGCCCGATCTCCCACACGTCCCCCCCGTCGCGATCGATGTTGCGCAGCGTCACGAAGAGATCCAGGTCCTCGGTGCTGCTCGACACCCAAAGCGTGAGCACCGCCGGACCGACCACCTCGAGGTCCTCGCGCAGCGGCGGCGTTTCGAAGGATATCCCGAGGCGCGGAAGGCTGCCGGGGAGCGCGGTCGAAGTCCAGGACGCCGACGCGACTCCGGCCTTGGACATGGCGGCCGCGGAATAGGCGAGGGCGCCTCTCCTTCTCGGCGCGGCAACGGCGAGATGCCCCTCGGCCGGATCGCGGCCTTTCACCGGGACCTTTGCGGGAGCGAGATAGAAGCGCGTCCAGCGCGTGCGCTTGAGCGGCCATTCCTTCTCGGCTCGCCACTCGTAGTTGCCCGCGCCGCCCTTGCGGATGAGCAGCCGCACCGGCGGCTCGTCCATGAACCCGGTATCCACGCCCTTCAGCCAGTGGTCGAAAAAACGCAACTGGTCGCGCCGGCCGTCCTCGCTGTAGAAGGGATGGTAGTGCGTGCCGGCATGGATGCGCAGCTTCTTGTGCCGCGAAGCGGCGCGCAGGTAACCCTCGGTGTTGCCGCGCAGATGCAGGCCCATGCCGCTCCAGTTTCCCGCGGAAAGCATCGGCACCTTGATGCGGTCCCACGCCGCGCGGCGCTGGTCGAACCAGCCGGTATCGAGGTTGTGGCGCATGTACTGCCACAGCCAGTTGTTGGAGAAGGCATCGGGATTGTGCTGCTGCGGGCTGCCCAGCAGATGATGCGCCATGTGGTTGTTGAACCAGTTGGCGACGAAGCCCAGGCAGAACAGCCCCCCGTGGTAGGCGAGATCGCGGTACATGTCGGCCGCGCCTTCCCACGGGATGATCGCCTTCAACGACGGTGGCTGCAGGCCGGCCACGAGCCACTGGTTCATCGCGAAGTAGGAGATGCCGGAGAGCCCGACCCGCCCGTTGCACCAGCCGCGCTTCGCGGCCCATTCGATGCAGTCGTAGAAATCCACCGCTTCCTGGCGCGACCACGGATCGAACATGCCCGGCGACTTGCCCGAGCCCCGGGTATCCACCCGGATCGCGATGTAGCCCCGCGGTATCCACCACAGCGGGTTGACCGACTCCCAGTTCATGTACGGATTGGCCTCTTCCTCCAGATCCGCGGGCGGCACCCACAGCTTGTCCTTGCGGTAGCCGCCGATGTTCATGATCACGGGAAACCTGCCGCCGGACTTGGGGCGGAAGATGTCGGCCTTGAGACGCGCGCCGTCGCGGACCGGAATCTCGACATCCTTCTCGATGACGAGATCGTACTTTGATTGCGATGCCTTGCCTGGTTTCTTCATTACGCACTTCTTAATACGGCGGATTCGAATCTGAAGCGCAACGTCCGCACGGGCGCTTAAAGACAAGCGGCGTTACCTGAATCCTCTTAAACGATCCGGTGCGAGGAGCGCGGACGACGAATTATACGCAGCCTGCTTGTGAGCGACGATACCAACTCGGCAACGATACCAGATTCTCGAAATAATGAAAGCAGGCTGCAACGCGAGTTGCAAATCTCGAGTAGCATTACCGGGCAGGCGGCGATTATGATACGCTGCAAGCGCAAACAAAACGATTCTTCATTCTCACGCCAAGGACTCTAACCATGTATTCCTATTCGCGGTTGGTCATGCGGTTGCTTATCTTGTCGTGCGTTGCGATGACGGGTGCAGCGTACGCCGCCGAAAAGTGGCCGACCCGGCCGATCCGGCTCATCGTGCCCTTCGGCCCGGGCGGCGCGACCGACATCGTCACGCGCCTGCTGCAACCGAGCATGACGGAGTTCCTGGGACAGCCGATCGTCGTGGACAACCGCTCGGGCGCCTCAGGCAACATCGGCGCCGAGCTCACGGCGCGCGCGGCACCGGACGGATACACGATCATCATCTCCAACGTATCGGTGTCCTCGATCAACCCCACCTTGTTCGCGTCGACGCTCAAGACCGATCTCACGAAGGAGCTCGTTGGTGTCACGATGCTGTCGGCGACTCCCGACGTGCTGATCGCCCGTGCCGACTTTGCGCCCCGGAACGTGAAGGAGATGGTTGAATCGTTCAAGGCGAGCCCTGGCAAGTTCAACTACAGCAGCCCGCTGGGAAGTTATGCACACCTCGCAATGCTGGATTTCCACGCGCGCGCGGGCATGAACCTGGTGCATATCCCGGTGGCCGGCGTGGGGCCGACCCAGGTCGGCATACTCGGCGGCGAGATCCATTACGCGTTCGTCAATGCAGCCAGCGCCTTCGCAAACGTGAAGGCGGGAAGGCTCAAGGCCTATGCAGTGGCCGCGCCACAGCGCCTACCGCAGTATCCCGGCGTTCCAACCATGGCGGAGGCGGGTTATCCCGGCGTCGACAGCGTGAACTGGAACGGGTTCTTCGTGCCCCGGGGGACACCCCGTCCCATCATCGACAGGTTGTACGCAGCGTCCCTACGGGCCGCGCAGCAGCCGCAGGTCCAGGCGGGCTTCGAGAAAGCGGCCATGCCGATTGCCACGAGCAAGACGCCCGAAGAATTCCAGGCATTCGTCGTGGGCGAGCTGAAGCGATGGACCCGCATCATCAAGGAAAACAACGTCAAGATCGACTAGAACCTATTTCATATATAGGCACGTGTTCGACGGAGGCGATGTGGGCGCAGTTCGAGGAGGAGGGCCCGAAGGAATATGTCGATATTTCGAGGGTCCCCGACGAAGAAATGCGCCCAGATCGCCCCGTCCCTGCGGGTTGCGGCCAGGACGGCCGGCTGCGTGGTTGCCCTCCTAGACCATATCGACATATGGCCTTCGTCGGGCGCCTTGCATCCGGTCCGTCCTGGCCGCAACGCATCACGCGCCTATATATGAAATAGGTTCTAGGCACGCCCGGGACACCGGGAGCGCAAGCACCCGCGTCGGCTTGAGGCGCTACAGGCGCGGTCTTCAAGGGGTGCGGGCAGCACCGCTTATCCGAGTACCGCGGCGGTCTCGCCCCGTGCGCGGATCCGACCGGTGGTGCCGATGGTGGGGCGGTCGCGGGCTCGACCGCGTCATTCAGCCTTGATGTTGTTCTCGATGACGACCTTGCCCCACTTTTTCACTTCCTGCAGCACGAACTGCTGGAACTCGGCGGGCGAGCGGTTCACCACCACCGTCATGAACACCTTGGCGAGTGACTCCTTCATCGCCGGGCTTTCCATGACCTTCACGACGTCCGCGTGGATGCGGTTGAGCAGCGGTTTCGGCATCGCGGCCGGCGCAAACAGCCCGTTCCAGGCGTTGGTTCCGTAGCCGGGGAACCCGGATTCGGCGGTGGTCGGAACGTTCGGCAGCTCCGGGCGCCGCTCGGCCGTGGTGATGGCGAGGGGCTTGATGCGGCCAGTGCGGATATGGGGCAGCGAGGACGCCATGTTGATGAACATGAACTGCACCTCGTTGCCCATGATGGCCGGGATCATCTGCGCCGCGCCGCCCTTGTAGGGGACGTGCGTCATCTCGATGCCCGCGGTTTTTAGGAACTTCACCGCGTCGAGGTGGGGATACGCGCCGACGCCGGCGGAGCCGTAATTGAGGCGCACCCCGGTTTTCTTGACGTGGTCCACCAGCTCCTTGAGGGTTCCGGCGGGAACGCCCGGATTCACCACCCACAGATGCGGCAGCTCGATGAGATTGGTCACCCCCGTGAGGTCGCGCGAGGGCCTGATCTTCAGCGCGCTGAAGGTGGTCTCGTTGATCGCGTTGGTCGAGACGTTGCCGATGAACAGCGTGTAGCCGTCGGACGCGGATCTCGCCGCGAGCTCGAGCGCGATGTTGCCCGAGGCCCCGGAGCGGTTGTCCACGATGACCGGCTGCCCCCAGAGCTCGCTCACTTTCGTCTGGAGCTGGCGCGCGGTGATGTCGGTCGCCCCGCCCGGCGCGTAAGGAACGATGATGCGCACCGGGCGCGCGGGATATTTCTCGGCGGCGTGCGCGATGGGCGCAACCACGGCGAGCGCAGCGAGCAACAGCCCCTGTATCGCTATCAACCATCCCGTCCTATGTCGCATGGCAATCCTCCTTTCCACCGATAGACCAGCGTATGCACGATCGTTCCGCATGCCTTCTTGTCCCGCGGCGGGGGAACGAGCCCGCACGCCGGGCGCTCGCGTCACGCCGCGCGCCTTTTTTCGTCTTCCGCGGAGATCGGCAGGGTGACCGGCTTCCGGAGCCGCGCGGAAAGGTCTATGGCCTTCGTCAGCATCAGCCGGTTGTGGCCTTCCCGGGCGCTGGCGTGCTGAGTCGGCACGCCGAGCGACACGCGATTCAGCCACGAATTCGTCTCCTCGCGCATCGGACCGCGCAGCTCTCCGAGCGCCATGTCGCCGACCGGGTAGCTGGTGAGGAAATCGACGTGGCGCCGCTTGTCCGGCGCGTAGCCCTCGGCCTGAATGAGGTTGGTGGCGAGGATGATGTCGCGGTGCGTGTCGTCGATCGTGAGCACGCCCTCGGTACCGACGGCGCCGATTTCGAGGCTGTACACGGCGCCGGGCCAGATCTCGGGCAACGCCCAGGAGATCACGCCGTGATAAATGGCGCCGTCGTCGAAGGTGATGGTGTAGCCGGTGCCGTCAACGCCCTGCCAGGTCGGGCCCAGCGCCTTGTTCACCGAGCGCGCATAGACTTCGACCGGCTTCTTGGCCTCCATCAGCCACATCACGATGTCGAGCGCGTGGGTGCCGGAAATCACCATCGGCGTCACCTCGGCGCGGTTGTCGCTGCGCCGGTAATTGTCGATGGCGACCAGCCGGTTCATGAACGCGCGCGAGGTCACCATGGTGACTTCGCCCAGCGCACCGGATTTCACTTTTTCCTTGGCCACGAGCCAGCGGCGGCGGAAGCGCTGGGTGTAGCCGATCACGGCGTCCACACCGCTCTTCTCGATGGCGGCGAGCGTGCTTGCGGACTCCGCGAGGTCGGTCGCGAGAGGCTTCTCGATCAGCATCGGCAGCTTGCGCTCCGCGGCGAGCACGACCGGATCGACATGCAGATGCTCGTCGGTGGACACGACGACGGCGTTCACTTCCGGACGGGAGAGCAATTCGCGGAAGTCGGTGGTGACGAAATCCGCGCCGCACTTCTCCCGGACGATCTCGCCGCGCTCCGGGTTGATTTCAGCCAGGCCGATCCAGTCCACCTGCGGATGCCGGGCCGCGAGCTCGCCGCGGATGAGCCCGACGCGGCCCGCGCCGACGATCGCGAGCCCGATGCGCTTCGGCTGTTTCTTTGTCATGAAGTAAAAACCCCCTTAGCCACAGAGATCACAGAGAATACGGAGAGGCCAGAAACCGCCCCGCCATGTTTTCCTTCTCTTTGTCTCTGTGACCTCTGTGTTCTCCGTGGCATGATGTTTTTCAGTTTTCAACGGGCCGCCGCACTGGCCGTTGGGCGCGACTCGGGCAGCGGGAGCATGACCGGCTCGTGACGCTCGGCGGAGAGATCCGCCGCGATGTAGACTTCCATCACCTGGCGCGCCTGCTCGGGCGTGACCAGCACGGGGCGGTCGCATGCCACCGCCTCGAGGAAATGCACCGTTTCGGCCGACATCGGGCCGGCGTAGGTATGCGCGACGAACTCTCCGGGCATGGAGGACATCGGCAGCTGCATGCCGCTCTTTAGCGTGTTCACGACAACGTCGCGATGGCTGTCGTCCACGAACACCGAGCCTTCGGTCCCGACCATCTCGATCCAGGTCGTGGAGAAGTTCGGGTATCCGGGCGGCAGGCTCCATCCGGCGCCGACCACGAACGAGATGCCGTTGTCCATCGTCACCGTCATGTACTGCGTGTCCGGGATGTCCGCGCCGCTCGTTGCTTTCATCGCGCCGTAGTTGACCTGCGAGTAGACGCGCACGGGTTTCGCCGGCTCCAGGCACCACAGCACGAAGTCGAGATCGTGGGTCGCCTCCATCGCGGCGGGGGAGAGCTTGGTCCTGCCGGTGATCTTCTTGCCGAGGCCGCGCGTGATATGCCGGCTCACCAGCGCGCTCACCGGTCTTCCGATGGTGCCGTCGGCGATCGACTGCTTGACGTAAGCGAACTTGGGATTGAAACGCTGCGAGTAGCCGATCGTGAACTTGAGCTTTTTCTTGCGCGCGAGGGCAATCAGCTCGTCGGCCTCGTGCAGCTCGATCGCGATCGGCTTCTCGAGAAAGACGTGCTTGCCCGCGAGCAGGCACTCGCGCGCCATCAGATAGTGCGTGTCCTCGGGCGTCGCCGAGATGATCATCGCCTCGATTTCGTCGATCTTGACGAGATCGCGCCAGTCCTTGGCGGCGGTGCGCGCTCCCGTCGCCTTGGCGATCTCGGCGAGTCGCTCGGGCTTGACTTCGCAGACATGCAGGTCGCGAACGAGCGGGTTGACGGCGCAGGTCTGGGCGCGGATGCCTCCGCACCAGCCGGTGCCGATGATGCCGACGTTGATTTGCTTCACAGAGGCTTCCTCGATTGCTGGCGCCGTGGCTGGCGCAATGAAACGCGATTGTAGCGGAGTTTGTTCCCGTTCGGCCTACATCGTAGCGAAAGTCCAGACTGCCCGCAAATCAGAGTGCAGTATCCTTGATCTGACGCAAGCAACGGAAACCGTGGCACGAAGCGAGAGCCCCTCCAGCACGGCCCGCGCGGGACAGGCCCGGCACTGATCCTTTCGTTGTATAGTGGCGGCGTTGAGCCATGGCGTCTCGTCATCCTGCCGCAGGCAGCGTTTTTTGCAATATTCCCCTGGAACCGTGCACGACTCATTGTTTCGTGCGGCTCCCCGGAGCGGATTGCGAGCAGCTCCGACGCGATAGACGCGGGGATCGCGGCCGATGACTGAACGGTTCGACCCGCAGGTCGTGCCGCCCGGAGACGTTACCGAGCCGGCGTTGTGGTTTGCATTCAGGGGCACCGAAGTGCTCGTGCTCGCTGGCGGCAGCGATCTTGCGGTGCCTTCCTGCCGCGATCCGGAGGAACTGGGCATCGCGACGTTGCGGCGCAGCTACCTGGGGCGCTTCGAGGGGCGGCATTGCTACGCGTGCGAGATGCCCGAGGGAGCGACGGCCCCGGCGGGGATGCGCTTGAGCGGGCTGCGCGAGCTGCTCCTGCGCGACGATGCGATGCTGGGCGCGCTCGCCGGGCGCGCGTTCCAGATCATCGAGTGGGACCGCACCCACCTGTATTGCGGGGCGTGCGGCGCGGATACCGAGACGCTCCGCGAGGAGCGCGCGCGGCGGTGCACCCGCTGCGCGCGCGTGTTCTATCCCCGCGTCTCGCCGGTGGTCATGGGGCTCGTCACGCGCAGGCGGGAGCTCCTGCTTGCGCGCAAGCCGGGATACGCCCCGGGACGCTATACGGTGCTCACGGGCTTCGTCGAGCCCGGAGAAACGCTCGAGCAGGGCATGGCTCGTGAAGTGCGCGAGGAGGTGGGCATCGAGATCACCGGGCTCGACTATCACGGCAGCCAGCCCTGGCCGTTCCCGCACTCACTGGTGATCGCTTTTCACGCGCGATATGCAGGCGGGGAAGTACGGCCGGACCCCGCCGAGCTGGAGGACGCCCGCTGGTTCGACTTCGAGGCGCTGCCTTCGCTGCCGGAGCCGATTCACATTTCGCGCCGCCTGATCGACGCCACGATCGCGCGCCTCAAGGACCAGCACGGGCGGCGGGCATGAGGCGCCGGCTCGTTCGAGCGCGGACGAAATTGTGCGCGGGGTACGGGAGTGTTAGCATTGCAGCGGAGGCGTTCGTCCGCGCCGCGCGAGGCGGCGTCCCAGGTTCGTCCTGCTAGGGATCATCGGTGCCCTTCTACCGTTTCGAGGAACTCGAGAGCAACTACCTCACGCCGCATCTGTCCACCGGGAAGGCGCCGGTGCTGGACGGCGAGTACATGTATTTCTGCCTGCTGCACAAGAATGCCGGCACCGGATCCGAGTTGCACTACCATCCGAACGAGCTGCTGATCTTCCCGTTGCGCGGCAAAATCAACGCCATCGTCGGCAAGGACCGCCGCGTCGTCGGGCCGGGCACTTTCGTGCACGCGCCGGCCTACGCCCGCCACTCGATGAAGGCGACCGAGGACGGCCATTGCCAGTATCTCTACATCAAGGACAAGACCTGGACCGTAGTGGGGCTCGCGGAGGACGAGGCCGTCCCCGAGAAGGCGATGACGGTCGCGGAAGTGAACCGGAAGTACGCAGTGGGCGAGCGCGACAAGCACCGGAAGGCCGCGGGCAGCTCGCAGGCGATCGTCGAGGGGCTCAACAACTGTTTTTATCCGATCGTCGAATCGCTCGATGCGCCGCCGTGCTCGGCGCGCCACGTCAACTGGATCGAGGGCGAGCGCCTGGCGTTCGGTTTTTTCGAGGTGCCCGCCGGATACGACGAGCCGGAGACGAGAAGCGAGCACGAGATCTTCGTCTATGTGCTGAGCGGGAAGCTGCGGGCGAAGGCCGATGGCGAGTCGCGGTTCGCGGGCAGCGGGGACGTCATCCATGTGCCGCGCGGCTCGAGCTACCGGCTGCAGGGAGAGTCTCCGTTTTCGCGCTACGTAATCGTCTGCTCGACGCCGTACCTGGAGCACCGCATTGATTCGATGAGCGCCGCCGAACGGGAGCAGGCGCGCATCAACGTGAAGGCAAACTGACGGGGCCCCATGCCCGCCAAGAAAAAAACCGCATCCGGCGCCGGTAGCGCCCAGGTTGGCGCGATCGGCCTGGGCATCATGGGCGGATCCTTCGCGAAACACCTGCTCGCGGCCGGCTTCAGCGTGACCGGCTACGATGTCGCGCCCGACCGGATGCGGGCGCTGGTGCGCCGTGGAGGGCGCGCCGCGGCCTCGGGCGCGGAGGTGGCGGCGCGGTCGAACATCGTGATTACCTCGCTGCCGAGCCCGGCGGCGTTCGAGAAGGCGTTTTTCGGAAGCGAGGGCATCGCCTCCGGTGCGCGCCAGGGGACGATCGTGATCGAGACGAGCACGCTCCCCATCGAGCTCAAGGAATGGTGCCGCAAGCGGCTCGCGCTGCTCAAGATCGAGCTGCTCGACTGCCCGATCAGCGGCACCGGAGCGCAGGCGGCGGCGAAGGATATCGCGGTCTACGCAAGCGGCAGCCGCCCGGCGTTCAACCGCTGCCGGGCGGTGTTCGACGGCTTCGCGCGCGCGACGTATTACTGCGGCGCATTCGGCATCGGCTCCAAGCTCAAGTTCGTCGCGAACCTGCTGGTGACCATCCACAATCTTTCGGCGGCAGAGGCGATGGTGGTCGGCGAGAAGGCGGGGCTCGACCTTCAGCTGCTCTACGAGGTGATCCGCAACGGGGCGGGCACTTCGCGCATGTTCGAGGTGCGTGGACCGATGATGGTGCGGGGGCGCTACACCCCCGCCCACATGAAGTCGGAGATCTACCAGAAGGACATCGACATCATCCGCGCGTTCGTGCGACAAATGAAATGCCCGACGCCGCTCTTCGACAGCAGTACCCCGTTCTATACGGCTGCGCTCGGGCAGGAGCGGGGCAAGCAGGACACGGCGGCGATCCACGCCGTCTTGAGGCAACGCGCCGGCCTCAGGGGAACGACCCCGAGCCAGCGGTCGAGGCCGGCGGGTAAACGTAAATCCGCCCGGGATCGCGGATAAACACTGGAAAGAGGAGATGAAATGGGGGTAGAAGGATCCTTGCGCGCCGGCGGGCACGCTTCGCAGACACTGGCGCTGAACATGAAGCTGCTCGCGCATCACGAGCTCGCCGGCTTCGGAGGCGTCGGCGAGGGAATCAACATGCAGGCGGCGAAGGATGGACGCCGCATCCTGTGGCTCGCGCACGAGTCCGCGCCCAAGAATTTCACGGCGGTGGACGTCACCGACGCGCGAAACCCCAAGCTCGTGGTTCAGACCGACCTTCCGCATGCCGACGTGCGCTCGAATTCGCTCGACGTCGCGGGCGACGTCATGGCCGTCGCGTACCAGACGAAGAAATGGGGCCTCAAGCCGGCCGGCTTCGATCTGTTCGACGTCAGCAAGCCCGAGCAGCCGCGGCTGATCTCGCATTTCGACGCCTCGGGCCCGAGCTCGCGCGGCGCGCATTGCGTCTGGTTCGTGGACGGGGAATACGTCCATCTCACTTGCGGCGCCGCCGATTTCACCCCGACCAACCCCAAGGACGACCAGTTCTACCGCATCATCGACGTGCGCAACCCCTCGAAACCCGCAGAAGTGGGGCGGTGGTGGTACCCGGGGACGCGCGAGGGCGACTCCGAGCCCCCGCCACCGCGGTTGCCCGTGCCCCACGACGCGGGCTACCGCTCGCACAACACCAACGTCTATCCGCAACGGCCCGATCGCGCGTACGTCGGTTATATCGACGGCGGGGCGGTGATCCTCGATATCTCCGACAAGTCGCGCCCGAAGGAGATCGCGCGCTGGCGCTATTCGCCCCCGTACAACGGCTTCACGCACACCGTGCTGCCGCTCTTCGAGCGCAACCTTCTGATCGTGACCGACGAGTGCGTCAAGGACAACGGCATCGACTGGCCGAAGCTCGCCTGGGTGGTGGACGCGCGCGAGGAGACGAACCTGGTGCCGGTGGCCACCCTGCCGCTGCCTCCCGTGGAGGTGTTCGGCAAGCGCGGCGGGCGTTTCGGCGCGCACAACCTCCATGAGAACCTGCCGGGACCGTGCTCCTTTCGTTCGGATCACATCGTCGTCGGGACGTTCTTCAACGGAGGCGTGCGCGCCTACGACGTGTCCAATCCGTACCAGCCGCGCGAGATCGCGTATTTCGTTCCTGGCGCCCCGCCGATGTCGCGAGCGGGCGCGATCCAGATCAACGACGTGTGGGTGGACGAGCGCGGCATCGTCTATGCCGTGGACCGGTTCGCGGGCGGGCTCTACGTGCTGGAGATGACGATATAAACCCGCGAACGGTAAACGGTGAGGGGTGCGCAGCAAAAGCGCCAAGAATCGGACGTCTGCTTACCGCTTACTGCTTACCTCTTGCAGATTTGTGAAATGCCGACGAAGGAGAGCCCGAGCGCGGTCCGTGATGCCCTTGCCGGGCTGATCCCGGTGTCCGTGGTGACGGGGTTCCTCGGCAGCGGCAAGACGACGCTCATCAACCGGCTGGTCCAGCGCCCGGAGATGAGCCGCGTTGCGGTCATCGTCAACGAGCTGGGCGAGATCGGCATCGACAACGACCTCGTGCAGGTTTCCTCCGAGCAGATGATGCTGCTCAATAACGGCTGCCTGTGCTGCGTGCTGCGCGGCGACCTGCAGGAGACGCTGCGAGAGCTGTTTATCAAGCGCCGCAACGGCGAGATCATCGACTTCGACCGGGTGGTCGTCGAGACGACCGGGCTTGCCGACCCGGCGCCGGTGATGCAGACGCTGATGACCGATACGCTGCTGCAGGAGCAGTACCGGCTCGACTGCGTGGTAACGGTGGTGGACGCGGTAAATGCCGCCTCGCAGCTCGAGCGCTTTTCCGAGCCCGTGAAGCAGGTGGCGCTGGCCGACCGGCTGGTGGTGAGCAAGAGCGACCTTACGCAGCCGGAGGCGATGTCCGGTCTCGTGGAACGGCTGCGGGAGATCAACGCGCGGGCACCGTTGCGGCACGCGCAGAACGGGGAGATCGAGCTCGGATTCCTGGTGGACGTCGGCCTGCGCCGCAGCCGCGCGCGGATGGAGGAGATCGAGCGCTGGCTCGGGCCCGAGGAGGAGCACAGCCACGCGGGGGGCTCGCACCACGACGAGGCGATCCGCACCTTTTCGCTGCGGTTCGAGCAGCCGTTGTCGTGGCAGGCCTTCACGCAATGCATCGAGGTGCTGACGGCGCTGCGCGGGCCCGACCTGTTGCGGGTGAAGGGGCTGGTGAACGTGGAAGGGCGCGCCGGGCCGACCGTGGTGCAGGGAGTGCAGCACCTGTTCCATCCGCCGGTCGAGCTGGCGGAATGGCCCGGTGCGGATCGCAGCACGCGCATCGTGTTCATCACGCGCGACATCTCGCGCGAGACCGTGGCCGGCCTTTTTGCCGCGATCGGCGCGGTGGGCACGGCCCGCAGCTCTGCGCAGTGAGGGCGGCGGCACGTTCACGAGCAATTATTTTCTGACGTAAGATCACCGCGGGAGCACATCATGAACCGCATGCGATTCGGGAAGGGATCGGGGCGCTTTGGAACGTGTCTGAGTCTGGTCGCGTTGTGCCTCGCAGCGAGCGGGGCGAGCCTTGCACAAGGCTACCCGGCCAAGCCGATCCGCATGATCGTGCCCTTCACGCCCGGTGGCGGATCGGACACGATGGGCCGGGCGGTCGCGAAGCACTGGAGCGAGCGCTTCGGGCAGGCGGTGGTCGTCGAGAACCGGCTCGGCGCGGCGGGAAGTATCGGCGCGGATGTCGTCGCAAAAGCAGCCCCGGACGGCTATACCGTGTTGCTCGGCTCGACCTCCGAGCTCACCCAGTACCCGAACGTGAATCCCAAGGTACCCTACGACCCGGTGCGCGACTTCGCCCCGGTGAGCATGGTGGGCCACATCCCGCTCGTGCTCGTCGTGCATCCGTCCATGCCGGTGAAGTCGGTGAAGGAGCTCATCGCGCTCGCAAAGGCCCGTCCCGCGCAGATGCTGTTCGGGTCAGCCGGTGTCGGCGCAACGACCCATCTCGCGGTCGAGCATTTCATCCTGCTCACGGACGTGAAGCTCACGCACGTGCCGTACAAGGGCAGCGTGCAGGCCACCGCCGACCTGGTGGCGGGCAACGTCCAGCTGGCGATCCCGACCCTGCCATCGGCGCTTCCGTTCATCCAGGCGCGCCGGGTCAAGGTGCTTGCCGTGACGACCGAGAAGCGCGTGCCGGTGCTGCCCGATGCGCCGACCATGCAGGAGGCGGGCGTGAAGGGCTACGTGAACGTGCTGTGGACCGGCGTGCTTGCCCCGGCTGGCGCGCCGCCTGCCCACATCAAGCGTCTTCAAGACGAAACGGCGGGTGCACTCGCCTCGTCCGACGTGAAGAAGGTGCTCGCCGGCGTCGGGGCGGAGGCGCAGGCCGGCACTCCGGAGGAATTCGCCGCGTTCATCAGGTCCGAACTGGCGAAGTGGGCGAAAGTCGTGAAGGCAGCGGGAATCAGGCCGGAGTAGGCGCGGCGCCAGGCCCGGCGCTCATTTCGTCTTTGCGCGGAGCACTTTCACCGCATTCGCCACGTCTTCCGGTGTGACCCATATGATCGCGCCCCAGCGTCCCTCTCCGGCAGTCACGGCGTCGATCGCCGTGACGTTGATTTTCGTCGCGGCGAGCTTCTCGAGGTTTTGAGCGAGCGCTCCCGGGCGGTCCTTGCCCTGGACCAGGAAGCCGGATTTCCTGGGGGTAAAAGCGAGTCCGGCCTTCTTCACCGCGGCCCGAAAGAGGCTCGAGTGCTGGGGAACCACGTCGATCTGGGCTTGATCGCCGCAACGCGAACCGGAGCAGGCGAGGAGATCGATGCCAGCGCTCACCAGGGCCGAGAGCACGCTGAATGCCTGCCCTGGCTTGTCGGGCACCTGGATCGAGAAGTAATCGACCTTGCGTACCGTATCGGGCATGGCGCCCTCCATCCTTCATCCGCGCGATGCAATCGGGGCGGGGAGCCCTGCCGGGTGCGTGCTGACCGCGTTTCAAGGGCTGGCTTACACGAGTCGAGGTGATTCCGGCTACGGCACCGCGATGGTCAGAGCGTCGCACGCAATTTCACGCAATGTTGCCGTGCGAAACATTCCGGTGTCAGCGACGCCCGGATCAAACAGTTCGATTCAACGCGAGTGCGCGCGAACGAGCTTGGTCTGTGCAGGGTGAAAAATATACCCTTCGTTCTGTGCGTCGGCCACGCACCCTTCATACTGTTTGTGGGCGGTCCGCGACTCGTCGATGACGACCCGATCCGTGGAAAGGCGCTGCCATCGCCACCTGCGGTCCTGATCCATGTAAAAACGCCAGATCGCGCTCATGGGGTCCTCCTCCTGCTCCTCGCTTCTACTATACTCGAAACGGGTGCGGGCGCACGTATGCGGGCGATGCGCCGTGGAAACAGGGGCGAGCCTGCGGCTGCCCCCGTCTGGTATGGCTCCCCGAGCTGGGCTCGAACCAGCGACCTGCGGATTAATGTTCCGTCGCGGTCTAGCGAACTGCGTATAAGTTCAAGGAGTTAACCTTGGTTCAAACTCTGCACGCCGCGTCCAAATTTGCATTAAATATTGGTATTAAGATGGTGCGACGTTACCTTTGATCTTGGCGCCGTCTACGCGCTCTCAGAAACACACGTTGACTCGAATTCAATGTACCGGGGGTTAAACTCAGTCAGCTTCGGAAGGCGTGGTCGATCTGAACGCGGTGCAACGGCGGCAACAGCACCGGAACAGCTTGTGGCGCCACCACGCGCAGTATTTGCGGCAAGATGTGCGTATTAACCTATTCCCGCTAGCATCCTATGACACCGGAAATCCGTGGCATTGAGCACTGGGTAGACAACAAAGGGGTCAAGCTCTATGTCTGGGAGAAATACGCCGGTAGTCCGGCGGCAAAACGGGCCGTCGTGCTTGCGCATGGTTCCGGGACCGGCGGAAGAGAAAGTTTCGACCTTCAGGTACCGGGGAAGCAGCCCACGTACAGCCTCATGGATTATCTCGCGCATGAGGGTTTTGATGTGTTTGCCCCGGACGTGCGTGGTTTTGGACGATCCAGCCATCCAGAGACTCACACCGAAATTTTCCAGCACTTTTTGGACCTGAACGCGGTGATTGACTACGTCCGGCAACTCCGCAGCGTGGAACAGGTTGGTCTCCTTGCCTGGTCCTACGCCAATCAATACGCTGGAATTTTAGTGATGAAACGTCCGGAGACGGTACACCGATACGTGGCCTATGCCATGCATCACCTATACAGTCCGGATATGGCAAGGCGACGGCCAAAGCTCGATTGGTACCAAAATAACGTTTATGTCGAGAGAAAAGAGGCGGAATGGAAACCGCGATTCTTCTCGATGACACCGGCCGAAGTCAATGATCCGGACGTCGTGGATGCCTACAGCAAGGCAGCCGCTCAGGTGGAAAAACGTACTCCAACCGGGCCCGACCGGGACCGTATCACTTCGATGCAACCGTGGATCAGTCCCAAGCTGATGCGAGTGCCCACGATGGTCATCCACGGGCAATACGATGATCAGGCGGATCTTGACGGCGGGATTCCTTTCTTCGAACGGCTTGCCCATCCCTACAAGAAATACGTCGTGGTTCCGAATGCCGGGCACATGTGTCACCTGCAACAAAGCTACGCAGTGTTTCAGCGGGAAGTAGCGAGTTGGTTCAGAGGACCTTGACCGGCAGAAATTTTCTCCCGCACCATGTCCCGCTTAGCGGGGTTACTCCGAGTACAGTCTTCCCCCGTTTCCACGGAGACCCTGATAAGCTTGCGAACCGTTTTCGAACTCCGCCGTATCTGATCTGAGCTGGCGTCGAGAAGACACTCTCGATCGCCGCATTATTCCCGCGATATCCACGCCGACGCATGCTGTACGCGATGGCTTGGTCCGCGGGGCGGCCATCGAGGTCTTCGCGCGTATGTTGGACGTCGTGGCCCGAACGCTGCAGCAGCTCCTTCGGCCTGCCGCGGCGCCACACCGCCATTACTGAACCGCGCTTTCCGAAGTCCATACGCAGGTGAAGTCGCCCGCCCACCTTTGATTGAGGTAGAGTGGGCCGCTATTCAGAAACAGTGCAATAAGAACAGTATGTTATGAAATGTCCATCGTTAACGTTAATCGTTGACAATATCTTAGTTCACTGCTTTAATCCAACTATGAGCCTCGGCGACACACGCGAGAATCCGCTAAAACTCGTCCGAGTGAACTCACTCAGCGTGCTTGTCCAGGAAGAGATCGAGCGCATGATTCTTTCGGGCGAGATTGCAACCGGCGAGTGGCTCAACGAGTCGTCGCTGGCGCAGCGCTTTGGCCTTTCGCGCGGGCCGGTACGAGAGGCATTTCGCGCGCTCGGAGAATCCGGGCTCGTCCGCATCGTGAAAAACCAGGGCGTGTTCGTGCGGGAAGTTTCCGTCGTCGAGGCAGACCAGATTTACGATTTACGGGAGGCGCTCGACGAGCTGGTCGGAAGGAAGGTCGCGGCGACCGCGACGCGAGACCAGATCAAAATCCTCCATGAACTACTCGATGAGATGGATACCGCGACGGGAGCGAACGACGTGACCCGGTATCACACACTGAATCTACGATTTCACGATTTGCTAGTGGAGTCCACCGCGAACGCCAAGCTGATCATCACGTATCGCCGACTGATCAAAGAACTGCATCTGTTCCGTTTGCGCGGACTTGCCCAGTTTGGCGGGCTGCGCAACTCCAACGAAGAGCACAGAATGATCGTGAAAGCGATCGAATTGAAAGATGCCGAGACTGCTGGTCGCGCTCTCAAAGCGCATGTGGTCAAGAGTCGGGACCGGATGCACAAAGCGTACGGCGTAAACGCCGCCGATTAGTCAACGGGCGTGCTATTCCATTCATTGTATCCGCCGCTGTTGCGGGCAGCGTAGGCAGAGCTGGGCACAAGGACAGATCCTGAGTAGCACCACGAAACCCGCAGCGATCGTTTGATTTTAGTCACCGAAAGAGGGAAACGAGAGCATGGCAAGCAATAAGAAGCAGAAGCGCAAGATCCTGATCGTCATGATGGATGGCTTTGACCCTGCCTACCTTCAGGCAAGCGACATGCCGCATACCAAGCAAATGATCGCCAACGGATTCTACAAGACAGTGAAGGGCGTTATGCCCAGCGTGACCAACGTCAACAATACCGGAATCTGCTGCGGCGGACCTCCTTCTGTCCATGGGATCACGGCCAATTCGTATTTCGACCTCCAGACGAAGAAAGAGGAGTACATGGACAAGGCCGCGATGGTCCTAGCGCCTACGATATTCGAGCGGGGCGCGAAGCTTGGTATGAAGTCAGCGCTCATGACCGCGAAGAAAAAGACTCAATCACTGCTCCGCACTGGCGCCGAGATCCGCTTGGCCGCGGAAGCGCCCAAAGACGCGGAAGGCGGCGGCATCGACTGGGTCGCAAGACTTGGTCCGCCACCCGACATCTACTCGCCGGAGATCAATCACTGGCTGTTTCGCGCGACCCAGATCGTGTTGAACGAGACAAATACGGACCTTGCGTATTTTCATACGACGGACTTTCCCATGCACATGGAGCCGCCATGGGGGGAGAAGTCCCTTTTCCATCTCAGCGAATGGGACAAGCTGCTCGGCGAGACGCTCGACGCGCACCCCGACCTTGAGGTCTACATGTCGGCCGATCACGGCATGAACTTCAAGTCTCGCTGCTACGATCTCAATAAGGTGGTTCCGAACAAGGGGGGCGAGATATTTTTCGCGATGTCAGCCGAGCGCGACCCGTACGTCAAACATCATAGGACGTTCGGCGGCACGGCCTTTGTATGGCTTAATACCCCCGGTGACTTCGAGCGCGTAGCCGACATCTGCCGGCGGCTGGACGGAGTCGAGGCGGTCTATGACAGGTATACGGCTGCCGCGAGATTTCTGCTGCATGCCGATCGCATCGGCGACATGTTAGTCACCGGCGACATCAATACCGTATTCGGACCTCTCGAAGGAAAAGATGGCGTGGAGGAGATGCCCAAGGAATTTCGGACGCACGGTGGAAGCGATGAGGCGATCGCGCCACTCATCATCTACAACCGAGAAGTCGACCCGCGGCTATGGCGTGAACTCGCATATAACTTCGACCTAACCAAGCCCATCGGCTTCTAGGTTTCACGCTCCGAGGATTATGAGCGCCGCGGTGTTTCATTCGGGCCAGGCGATCTCGGTTTCCGTGATCACCGGGTTTCTCGGCAGCGGCAAGACGACGTTGCTGAATTTCCTTCTGGCCCATCCCGATATGGAAGAGACCGCCGTTCTCATCAACGAGTTCGGGGAAGTCGGGCTCGATCATCTGATGGTCAGGGAACTCGACCCGGGCGTCGTGTTGCTCAAGTCCGGGTGTATCTGCTGCACAGTGCGCGGCGAGTTGGTCGATGGCCTGAAGGAACTCTATATGAGGCGACTGGCCCGGGACATCCCGCCGTTTACCCGTGTGGTCATCGAAACCACGGGCCTTGCCGATCCGTTGCCGATCATCACCTGCATCATGCGGGATCCCCTCTTCAGGCACGTATATCGGCTGGACACAATCGTCACTACGGTGGATGCGGCGTATGGCTACCGTCAACTGACTGATCACGACGAAGCGTTACGTCAGGCTGCGATCGCGGATTGCATCCTGCTCACTAAAACCGATCTCACGGATGATGCCGCGATCGGGAACCTGCGCAAGCGACTGCAGGAGCTTAATCCTGGCGCAAGACTGATTCCTGCGCACTTCGGGCAGGTGCCTCCTACCGAGCTCTTTGGCACTCGATATTTCGATCCGACCAGTAAGTCTCGCGACATCCAACGATGGCTTAACGAAGAGGCTTACACCGGCTCTTCGCATCAACAAGAAGCCTACCCTGATGACGATCACGCGCATCATCAGCACGACCGCGTCGATGTCAACCGGCACGACAGCCGCATCAGTTCCTTCTGTATCACAGTCGACGAGCCCATTGCCTGGAGCCTGTTCAAGGAGTGGTATGAAGAGCTCGCGGAGAAGAACGGGGATTTTCTGCTGCGCGTCAAGGGTATCGTCAACATTCTCGGTGAGCCTGCGCCATTCCTCATACACTGCGTCCAGTCTACCCAGCACGAGCCTACTCCGCTGCCCGTATGGCCGGACGAGGATCGGCGATCGCGCATCGTGTTCATTACCCGCGACCTGCCGCGAGGGACGATCGAGAAGAATCTTCGTGATCACCTCTCGCGTGTCCCGGAAGCCGGCAGCGCTAGGGCGCATACGCCACGACCGTTCGCCCGGCAAGTCCACCGGCCGGCTTCGGGACGCTGGCTCAACGAGGCGGAGCTCAGCAGGCTCTTCGCGGCGCTCGCGGATCAAGAAGACCAGAGCGCTGCCGATGCGCTGCGGTTGATGCTGGTCACGGGCGTCAGCTGCAACGATGCACGCGAGGCGCGTTGGGAGGAGTTTGACTTGAAGCGCAAGGTCTGGCTCAAGCATGCACTGTCGGCGCCTCGAAGCACGGCGAAGCCGCGCCCGCGCCGCATACCGCTTGGCGATGCCGCGTTGATGCTGCTCACTGTCTTGCGCGAGCACAGCCCGGGGAAGGGCTATCTGTTTTCCGGCACTACGCAAGAGGTCCCCGCTACGCGACTCGATTCCGTCTGGACCGCTGCGGCTCGTCTCTCCGGTATCGAGGATTTCCCGCTCGATGAACTACGTCCGGCGCTCGCGACAGGACTGTTTGCGGGGCTTTCGCCAGAATTGACTCGATCGCTGATGGGACTCCGGAATCGAGGCGCGCGCGAGATTGTTTCGGGCAAGCCTCATGTGCCCACACATATGGCAAGTTCAGTTAAAGAGTGATTGATCGCGGCTGAAGGGCGATGGGGCCATCGCTCAGGAGCCTAACCAGGAGGAGACTCACCATGTCCTTCGCTATCAAAAACAGCAGGTCAAGAGCACGGGCAGCATTGTTTGGGCTTGTTCTATTCATTACGTTTGGAGTCGCGCATGCGGCAGCATGGGAGCCGAAGAATCCGATAGAGTTCGTCGTTCCGGCGGGTACCGGAGGAGGTTCGGATATCCTCGCCCGCTTCATCGCGTCATTGGTGGAAAAGTACAAGCTTTCTCCACGACCGCTGGTCGTCGTCAACAAGCCGGGCGGAGGAGGCGCCGAGGCTTTAATGTATGTGAAAGGGAAGAAGGGCGACTCCCACACGATCCTGATCACGCCGAATCTCGTGTTCGTCACCCCGATCCACACCGGGATCCCGTTCAGCTGGAGAGATCTTTCCCCGGTCTCGCTGCTTGCCGAGGACCTCTTTATCCTCTGGGTGAACGCTGAGAGTCCTTACAAGACCGCAAAAGAGTATATCGCTGCGGTAACGGCCAAGCCGCTCGGCCTGAAAATGGGCGGAACCGCTCAAGAGGACCTGGTCGTCACGCACCTGCTGGAGCAGTCGCTGGGAGGGGGACTTCAGTTCAACTACATTCCCTTCAGGGGAGGCGGCGAAGTCTGCGTCAACCTCGTGGGCGGGCACGTCGACTCGACCGTTAATAATCCCAGCGAGTGTGCATCGCACTGGAGAGCCGGAAAGGTCAGGCCCTTGGCCGTTCTCGATAAAGAGCGGGCCACATGGGCGGCCGGGAACTGGGGCGAGATCCCGACGGCCAGGGAAGCGCTCGGCGTGGATATCCAGTATTTCATGTACAGGGCGATTTTCGCGGCCCCCGGGATGCCTAAGGAAGCAGTGGAATTCTACGCGTCGCTCATGCGAAAAATGCATGCGACGCCGGAATTTCAGAAATTACTCAATGACAATGCGCTGAAAGGGACCTTCCTTACGGGGCCCGAGTTGGTCAAGGTGCTCGAGACTGCTGACCGGCTGCACTGGGATCTGATGACCAAGGCCGGTATGGCCAAGAAGAAGTAGTGCCATAGGTCAAGGCCGTAACCATGCGAGCGGCAGAAATCATTACCGCGGTGGTGATCCTCGTGGTCGGCATCGCGATGGCCGTCGACTCGTGGACGCTCGGGTCAGGATGGGGACGGGCCGGCCCTGAGGCTGGTTTCTTCCCATTCTGGCTCGGCGTTTTGCTTTCGATATCCGCTAGCGCACTCATCGTCCAGGCTGCCCTCACGCGGTCGGTTAAGGGCCCTTTCCTTTCACGTGAGCAATTGGTGCGTGTCGCAAAGGTCGGCTGTCCTGCGGTCGGTGCGTTAATCCTGATCCACTGGGTGGGGCTGTACATCTCCACAGCCCTCTACCTGGCCGTCTACATGAAGTGGGTCGGCCGCCATTCCTGGAGGCTGGTATTGGCGGTGAGTGCCGGGACACCCCTTCTGACGTTTGTCGTCTTCGAGATCTGGTTCACTACGCAGATGCCCAAGGGTCCGCTCGAGGTCTGGCTCGGGTACTAAGAGAAAACTCATGGGAGACCTCGCCAGCCTGCTGTCCGGATTTCAGATTGCGCTCACGCCGTTCAATCTTTACCTGGCAGTGATCGGCATTGTTTTGGGTACCATCATCGGTGTCCTGCCCGGCCTTGGGGGTCCCAACGGGGTTGCGATCCTGCTTCCCGTCACCTTTACCATGGCGCCCACCTCGGCAATCATCTTTCTCTCGTGCATCTACTGGGGCGCGCTGTTTGGCGGCGCAATTACTTCGATCCTTTTTAACATTCCCGGAGAGTCCTGGTCGGTGGCCACGACTTTTGACGGCCATCCAATGGCAAAGAGCGGGAAGGGCGGAGAGGCTCTTATTATCGCGTTCACTTCCTCGTTCATTGGGACATTCTTTGGGGTAGTCCTGATTACATTCTTCGCGCCGCTGCTTGCCGGAGTCGCTCTCAGGTTCGGTCCGCCAGAGTTCTTTTCGATCCAGCTGCTTACTTTCGCGAGCTTCGTCGGCCTTGGCGGCGCGAATCCGCTGAAATCCATGGCGGCCATCCTCATCGGCTTCGGCCTGGCTGCAGTTGGTATGGACATGGTGACGGGCGAATTCCGTCTGACGCTCGGCAGCATGGAATTGGTACGAGGCTTCAACTTCATAATCGCCGTCATCGGCCTCTTCGGTATCGGAGACATACTGGTCTCAGTGGAGGAAGGTCTCGAGTTCAAATATGTGAAAGGCGCGCGGGTGACGTTACGCGAGGTGCTCCGGACGTGGCGCGGACTCATTGGCTACTGGAGGACTTTCCTGTTTGGATCGTTCATCGGCTTTTGGATGGGCTTCAAGCCCGGCGGCGCCACGGCTGCTTCGTTCATGAGCTATGGTCTCGCGCGACGCCTCTCGAAGCATCCTGAGCGATGGGGCAAGGGAGCTGTCGAGGGCGTTGTGGCGCCCGAGACGGCAAATAACGCGGCCGGCGTGGCCGCGCTTCTGCCCATGCTCGCGCTCGGAATCCCTGGCTCCGCAACCGCCGCGGTGCTGCTCGGCGGATTGCTGATCTGGGGGCTCCAGCCCGGCCCGTTGCTGTTCAAGGAGCACCCGGAGTTCGTATGGGGATTGATCGCCAGCATATACTCCGGCAACGTTATCGGAGTCATCATCGTCTTGACGTGCGTGCCGCTGTTCGTCGCAATCCTGCGCATTCCGTTTGCCATTCTCACGCCGTTGATCGTGGTTGTCTGCATCATCGGAGCCTATGCGCCAAGCAGCAGTCTGGTCGACGTTTGGTACATGATGGGATTCGGTTTTCTGGGCTACATCTTCAAGAAGCTCAACTACCCGTTGGCTCCCTTGGTGCTCGCCATGATCCTGGGAGACCTGGCGGAATCCGCGTTGCGGCAAAGTCTGATGATGTCACAAGGGTCCATGCTTATTTTCTTTGAGCGCCCCATCGCAGGCACCATCACGGCACTGGCCATTGTAATTTTCCTGCTTCCCGTTCTGGCATGGTTGCGGTGGCGACTCGCCGGCAAGCCGGTGTCGAGGTAAGATCAAAAAGTGTGTAAATGAGGAAGGCGGCGTAGCCTTTCGGTTGGAAGCTTGACTTCAACCAACGCCCGGTTAGCGCCGGGGTGAAAGG
>Ga0194131_10000801_pt1 | contig 54286 bp, 48 predicted proteins | sample TA2KigO120mmetaG_FD_148631 | JGI IMG/M metagenome (GOLD analysis project Ga0194131, IMG submission 148631) | Freshwater microbial communities from Lake Tanganyika, Tanzania - TA2015053 Kigoma Offshore 120m | ecosystem: Environmental > Aquatic > Freshwater > Lake | place: Tanzania: Lake...
GCGGGGCTTATGTCGTATCGCCTGCCGCGCCTGAGCTTTTGTTTCTGCCTGCTTGAACCGATAGCCGCGTTGACCCCGATTGCGGCGCAGCTCTCGGCTGACCGTGCTTTGGCTTAAACCCAAAACCCTGGCAATAGCTTCTTGGCAGGCACCGTCCTGGCTCAGCGCATAAATCTGGCAGCGGTCCTCATAGGTAACTCGCCGGTATCGGCTCATCAGTAACCTCGCGTGAGTGCAAGAGGTTACCCCTTCGCCCTTCCATAAAATTATGCACTGGCTACTTGAATCCGCGGGTGGAATGATGACCATTCGTTCGACCCAGCACGAAGGCGATCTGCAAAGGGGTGATCGTTTCCGGCATGACCGGAATGATCGCGTTACCGAGACCGCGACCGTGGTCGCAACGCGCGTCGATGCCCAGGGCATCCCGCATGTGCGCTTCACCGTCACCTTCGCTCTGCCCTCGGGCCGCGTCTCCGAGACCGAGCGGTCGCTGTCGCTAGAGACCTTCTTCGGTCGATATCGCGCTTTTGTGAACTAGCGTCTCGTCGCCTCGAAGACCTGACGCGACAGCGCGCTCCATCCCGGGTCGTTGAAGCAACCGGGGTTGTCGGGAAAGCAGAACTCGCCGAAGACGAACAAGCCGATTCCGTCGGCGTTGCGCGCTGCGTAGGCTTGCGTCGAGTTGTAGAGGAGCCCGTTCTTCCGACTGTGCTGGTTCCAGGCGAGAGCCCCTGAGTGCAAGATCTCGTAGGACCCACCTGTAGGGCGCACAAGAATTCCGAGCGAGTAGAAAACCGGCGCGCGGCTCTCCTTGCCCGCCGGATCGAGCGTCCACTGCGCTACCGTTGCACCGACCCATTCGGCCGAGAGCGGCATGTGTCGGAGGAAGGCCAGATACTCGCGCCCCGACAGTTGCCAGCCTCCGGCGGCATACCGGAATCCCCAGACCGGATCGAGCCCGGCGTTGGCAACCCCAGCGGGCGTGAGAACGGTTCGGGCGCAGACCGTGGCGTAGGGCTCTCCGCTGGCTCGCTCGATCGCTTGCCCAAGGAGCACATAACCGAAGGTCGAATAGTCGTACCGGCCACGGCTGGCCAGCGACATCACGCTACCGAGCGTGGCAACGGTTGCGGCGCGTATGTCGACATCGGATGGCGCCACACTGTCGAGCTGGCGCCGCTGCACCGCTCCGAAGGCGCGGTCGGCATCGCGCCCCAAGCCGGCTCGATGGATCATCAACTCCTCGACGGTGACCGTGCGCAGCGGTGAGTCGGCGGCGACTTCGGCTGCATTTATCTCTTCGGCGAGGACGGCTTCGAGCTTCGTATCGAGGCGGAGCTTGCCGTCGCGGATCAGTACAGCGGCGCAACTCGCGGTTATGGCCTTCGACAGGCTGCTGATGAGCACACGATCTCCGGCCCTGCGCGTCCCGGAAGCCTTTTCGAACACGATCCGGCCTCTATCCTCGACGACCAGGATCGCGGTGTCGATGCGATGTCGACCTCGCCAATCGCTGAAGACACTGTCGAGGGCTGCCTCGTCGGCCCGCGACGACGTCGAGGCGAGAAGGCCGATGAGCGCGGCGAGGAGTGCGTGTCGCATCGGAAGAACCTAGCTGATCGGCGGCCCGCAGCGGTTCCAGACCTGCGCGGCGCTCGATCCGGGCGGCGTCAGTTGCATGACGTTGTCGTTGATCAGGCGCATGACCACGGTGCCGCCCGCTCCTGCCTCGGCTGCCGGCACGACGTAGCGGAAGCCGTGGCGGTCGTAGTCGCCCAGCATCTGGGTGCCGCCCGGTGTGCGGATGCGCGGCCCGTTGATGTCGATGCGCTTGCCGTCGATTGTGCACCATTGGCCGTCGATCGCATCGGCGCGCGCTTCGGCTGCGACAAGCGCGACGAGGACGATGGCGCCGAAAGTCGCGCACAGGCGACGAACCATGACAGCCTCCGAGCCTGAAGGATCTGTCGATCATAGGAAGGCCGCAGCGCCTGTCGAGCCGGTTCGTGCGGTGACGATTTCGATCCGAGCGGCAACCCGCAAGGCTATCATGCGACGAATTCTCTGAGGGCAAAGACAGGTGCGCCCCACCAATCTCCTGGTCATCATGTCGGACGAGCACAGCCGCCGCGTGCTCGGCTGCTACGGCAACAGGATCGTCAAGACGCCGAACCTGGATGCGCTTGCCGCCCGCGGCACGCGCTTCACCGACGCCTACTGCAACTCGCCGATCTGCGTGCCCTCGCGCGCCAGCTTCGCCACCGGGCGCTACGTCCATCAGATCCGCTTCTGGGACAATGCGATCGCTTATGACGGCTCGGTGCCGGCCTGGGGCCACCGGCTGATGGGTGCCGGATCGCGCGTCACCTCGATCGGCAAGCTGCACTACCGCGACACGCACGATCCCAACGGCTTCGACGAGGAGATCATTCCACTGCACGTCGTCGACGGCATCGGCGACCTGCTTGGCCTGATCCGCGAAGACATGCCGGTCCGGACCGCGGCGCTCAAGCTCGCCGAGGAGGCGGGGCCGGGACCGTCCTCCTATCAGCGCTACGACGACGATATCGCCGACCGCTCCGTCGACTGGCTCAAGAACCGCGCCGGGAGCTATGCGGGCAGGCCCTGGGTTCTGTTCGTCTCTCTCGTGCTGCCGCACTTCCCGCTCAAGGTCGAGAAGCGCTTCTACGATCTCTACCCCGAGGACTCGGTGCCATGGCCGGCGATGTATGCGCCGGAGGAGCGGCCCCAGCATCCCTATTTCGACGCGATGCTGAAATGCTTGAACTACGATCAGGCCTTCACGCCGGAGCGGGTGCGGCGTGCCATCGCCGCCTATTACGGGATGGTGACCAAGCTCGATGAGAATGTCGGCCGCGTGCTGGCGGCGCTGGCGGAGTCGGGCTTCGGCGGCGATACGCGCGTGATCTACACCTCGGACCACGGCGACAACCTCGGCACGCATGGGCTCTGGGGCAAATCGACGATGTATGAGGAGTCGGCCGGCGCGCCGCTGATCGTCGCCGGGCCGGACGTGCCGGCGGGCAAGGCGGTTCGCACGCCGACGACGCTGGTCGACGCCTTTCCCTCGATCATCGAAGGGGCTGGGCTTCCCGTGCACGCTGAAGACCGAGACCTTCCCGGCCATTCTCTGTGGTCGCTCGCCAACGGGGCCACGCCGGAGCGCACTGTGCTTTGCGAGTATCATGCGGTCGCCGCGATCGCCGCGACCTACATGATCCGCGTCGGCAAGTACAAGTACGTCCACTACGTCGGCATGCCGCCGATGCTGTTCGACCTCGAGTCGGACCCGGAGGAACGGTACGACCTCGGGCGCAACCCGGCGCACCGCGAGACGATCAGGAAATGCGAGGCCGCGCTCCGCAAGGTCGTCGATCCGGAGGCGGCCGACCGCCTTGCGCGCGCGGATCAGAAGGCGCGCATCGAGACGCATGGCGGCCGCGAGGCGGTGATCCGCCGCGGCTCCTTCGGCCACTCGCCGATCCCGGGCGAAAAGGCGAGCTTCGGCTGACGAACCGAGAATGGCGAGGGGATGGTGGGCGCGACAGGGATTGAACCTGTGACCCCTGCCGTGTGAAAGCAGTGCTCTCCCGCTGAGCTACGCGCCCGAACCAGGGGTTCCGCCGTCCGTATAGGTGCCGGGCGCGCGACCGTCAACATCGATGCGTCGCGCTGCCGCGAGCCGAGCGAGGGCGGCGCCCAGGTCCTCGAAACTGTCGATCGTCGCCGCCGCAGCGAGCGAGGCAAGCGGCGCCCGCGCATAGCCGTAGGTCACAAGCACGCAGGGAATCCCGGCGGCGCGAGCGGTTGCCGCGTCATGCTCATTGTCGCCGACCATGATCGCCTCGTCCGGCCCGACTCCAAGGCGCTCGATCGCCGCGCGCAGAGGCGCCGGATCGGGCTTTCGCGCTGCCAGGGTGTCGCCGCCGATGACGGCGTCGAAGAAGCCGTCGAGCCCGAGCACGCGCAGCACCGCATGGGTGACGCGCTCGGCCTTGTTCGTGCAAACCGCCAGCCGCCGGCCCTCGTCCCTGAGGCGGGTCAGCGTCGCAACCACGCCCGGATAGGGCAGGGTGAGCGCGGCCGGCTCGGCCTCGTAGCAGTCGAGGAATCGGCTGGTCGCGATCCGGCAGGTGTCGATATCGGCGCTGCCGGTCGCGGCGAAGCCACGCTCCACGAGCTTGGCCACGCCGTCTCCGACGAAACCGCGAACCCGGATCGGATCGACCGCAGAACGGCCATGTTCGGCGAGTACCTTATTGAGAAGGCGGGCCAGGTCCGGTCCGCTGTCGATCAGCGTCCCGTCCAGGTCGAATACCACCGCTCGCGGCCACCCCATGGGCAAGACCCCCTATATTTGGTTACAAAACGTGACTTCGTCCCAAAGGAGGGCCTGTGGCAAAGATGCGTAGGATATCCCCGAAAAGCCATCGGTCCCCACGATGACTGCCTCCAAGTCGCTCGCCGTCGTCATCCTTGCCGCCGGCAAGGGCACGCGCATGAAGTCGGAACGGCCCAAAGTGCTCCACCGGGTCGCCGGCCTTCCCATGGTCTCGCATGTGCTGCAAACCGTGAAGGCATTGAAGCCGGACCGCATGGTGGTGGTGATCGGGCCGGACGGCGAGGACGTCGCCAAGGCGGTGGCGCCGACGCCGACGGCCATCCAGGTCGAGCGCCGCGGAACCGGCGACGCGGTGAAGGCGGCGCGGGCCGCGCTCAAGGGCTTCGCCGGCGATGTGCTGATCATCTACGGCGACTCGCTGTTCCTGACGCCTGCCACTCTGAGGAAGATGATCCGGCGCCGGCACGCGGGAAAGAGGCCGCCGGCTGTCGTGGTCATGGGTTTCCGCCCGGACGACCCGGCGCGCTATGGGCGGCTGGTGGTCGATCGCAGCGGCCGCCTCGAGCGCATCGTCGAATGGGCGGAAGCGAACGAGGAGGAACGGCGCATCGGTCTCTGCAACTCCGGTGTCATGGTCGTCGACGGCAAGCGGCTGTTTGGCCTGCTCGATCGGATCACCGACGACAACGCCAAGGGCGAGTTCTACCTGACCGACCTTGTCGAGATCGCGCAGGGGCTCGGGCACGAAGCGGCGGCGACCGAAGCGCCGGTCGATGGTTTCCACGGAATCGACAGCCGTGCCGACCTGGCCATGGCCGAGGCCCTGATGCAGTCGCAGCTCCGCGCCCGCGCCATGGCGGAAGGAACGACGCTGATCGCGCCGGAGACCGTCTTCTTCTCCGCCGACACCAAGCTCGGGCGCGACGTCGTCGTGCATCCGAACGTCATCTTCGGCCCGGATGTCGTCGTCGGCGACGGCACCGAGATCCGCTCCTTCAGCCATCTCGAGGGTGCGCAGATCGGGGAAGGGGCGATCATCGGCCCCTTCGCGCGTCTTAGGCCCGGAACGCGGGTCGGCGCGGCTGCCCATATCGGCAACTTCGTCGAGCTCAAGGCGACCTCGCTCGGCGCCGGTGCTAAGGCCAATCACTTGGCCTATCTTGGCGACGCCGCCGTCGGCGCCAAGGCCAACATCGGTGCCGGCACCATCACCTGCAACTACGACGGCATCAGCAAGTACCAGACGGAGATCGGCGCCGGGGCGTTCACGGGATCGAACTCGACCCTGGTCGCGCCTGTCAGGCTCGGTGCCGGCGCCTACGTTACCGCCGGCAGCGTCATCACCGAGGACGTGGAATCGGATGCGATGGCCTTCGGGCGGTCGCGCCAGGTAGCGAAATCCGGCCGCGCCAAGGTCTTTCGCGACGCGCGCGCCGCCGAGAAGGCAATCAAGAAAGCATAAGGCAGCGTCATGTGCGGCATCATCGGCATTCTCGGCAAGCGGCCCGTCTCGGGCGCCATCCTCGATGCGCTCAGGCGGCTCGAGTATCGCGGCTACGACTCCGCCGGCATCGCCACCATCAATCGGGGCGAGATCGACCGTCGTCGCGCCTCGGGCAAGCTGGGCAACCTCGCCGAGCTGCTGAAGACCGATCCGCTGCCCGGCGACGTCGGCATCGGCCATACGCGGTGGGCGACGCATGGCCCGCCGGTCGAGAAGAACGCGCACCCGCACGCGACCGAACGCGTCGCTGTCGTCCATAACGGCATCATCGAGAACTACGCCGAGCTGCGCGCGGAGCTGAGCAAGGCCGGGCGCGTCTTCGAGAGCGACACCGACACCGAGTCCATCGCGCACCTGCTCACGCACCTTCTCGACCAGGGCCTCGATGCCGAGGTCGCGATGGCCGAGGCGATGAAGCGGTTCGACGGCGCCTTCGCCTTCTGCGCGCTGATCAAGGACCGGCCAGACCTGCTGCTGGTCGCGCGTCGCGGCTCGGCATTGGCGATCGGGCTCGGCGAGGGCGAGAGCTACATCGGCTCGGATGCCGTCGGCCTGGCGCCGCTTACCCGCCGCATCGTCTATCTCGAGGAAGGCGACTGGGCGGCGGTGCGGCGCGAAGGCGTCACCATCCGCGACCGCAAGGGCGCGGTCGTCGAGCGGCGCGAGACCCTGACCGAGGTTTCCGGCGACGTCGTCGGCAAGGGCAACCACCGGCACTACATGGAGAAGGAGATCCATGAGCAGCCGGAGGTGATCGGCGACACGCTCGGCTACTACTACAACCCGGTGCGCCGGCGCATCGTCCTGCCGCCGCTGCCCTTCGACATCACCAAGGTACCGCGGATCACCATCATCGCCGCCGGCACCTCCTTCTATTCGGGGCTGCTCGCCAAATACTGGCTCGAACGCATCGGCCGGCTCTCGGTCGAGGTCGATATCGCTTCCGAGTTTCGCTACCGCCAGCCGGAAATGCCGGTCGGCGGCGTCGCCCTCTTCATCTCGCAGTCCGGCGAGACCCTGGACACGCTGGAGGCGCTTCGCTACGCCAAGTCCCAGGGTCAGACCATCGTCAGCCTGGTCAACGTGCCCGACAGCTCGATGGCGCGCGAGGCCGATCTCTGCCTTCGCACCTATGCCGGACCCGAGATCGGCGTCGCCTCGACCAAGGCCTTCACCACACAGCTCGCCGTGCTCGCCTGCCTCACGCTTCACCTGGCGCGCGAGCACGGCAAGCTCAGCAGCGAGCAGATGGCGATATATGCCGACCAGCTGATCCGCCTGCCGGCGCTGGCGGCGGAGACGCTCGGGCTTGCGGATGCCATGCAGGCGCTTGCCCAGGAGATCGCGCCGGCGCGCGACGTGCTCTATCTCGGCCGCGGCGCCTCATATCCGATCGCCATGGAGGGCGCGCTCAAGCTCAAGGAGATCTCCTACATCCACGCCGAGGGCTATGCCGCCGGCGAGATGAAGCACGGGCCGATCGCGCTGATCGCCGATGGCGTGCCGGTGATCGTGATCGCGCCGTCGGACGAGCTCTTTGCCAAGACCGTCTCGAACCTGCAGGAGGTGCTGGCCCGCGGCGGCCGCGCCATCGTGCTGACCGACACCGAGGGTGCGGAGAAGCTGAAGGGCACCAAGGCGCATGTCTTTACCGTGCCCAAGGCCGAGCCGCTGGTGGCGCCGATCCTGTTTACGCTGCCGATCCAGCTGATGGCCTATTACGTCGCCGTCGCCAAAGGCAACGACGTCGACCAGCCGCGCAACCTCGCCAAATCGGTGACGGTGGAGTAGCGATCTCCCCGATGGCGGCGCGGTTGACCGGCCCGCCCTCCGGGCGTCAAATGCGGGCTTCCTCCCATCGGAGTCCTGCAATGCAAGCCAAAGCTCCGGCACCGGCGCTGAAGGATGCCAAGCTCCTGCGCGACCAGGCCTATGTCGACGGCACCTGGCGCAAGGCCGACTCGGGCAAGACATTTCCCGTCACCAACCCGGCCACCGGCCAAACCATCGCCGAGGTCGCCGATCTCGGCGTCAAGGAGACGCGCGCGGCGATCGAGGCGGCGGACGCTTCCTGGGGGGCGTGGCGGAAGAAGACCGCGAAGGAGCGCGCCAACACGCTTAGGCGCTGGTTCGAGCTGATCATCCAGAACCAGGACGACCTCGCCGTCCTGATGACCAGCGAGCAGGGAAAGCCGCTGGCCGAGGCCAATGGCGAGGCGGTCTATGCCGCCTCCTTCGTCGAGTGGTTCGCCGAGGAGGCCAAGCGCGTCTATGGCGACACCATCCCGCAGCACGGGCCCGACAAGCGCATTGTCGTGGTCAAGGAGCCGATCGGTGTCGTCGCCGCAATCACGCCCTGGAACTTTCCGGCGGCGATGATCACGCGCAAGGTGGCGCCAGCGCTTGCCGCCGGCTGCCCGGTCGTGGTCAAGCCGGCCGAGCAGACACCGCTTACCGCGTTGGCTTTGGCCGAGCTGGCCGAACGCGCGGGCTTCCCGAAAGGTGTCTTCAATGTCGTCACCACCAACCAGGCGCCCGAGGTGGGACTGGAGCTCACCACCAACCCGACTGTCCGCAAGGTTGCCTTCACCGGCTCGACCGAGATCGGCAAGCTGCTGATGAAGCAGGCCTCCTCGACGGTGAAGAAGATCTCGCTCGAGCTCGGCGGCAACGCTCCGTTCCTGGTCTTCGACGATGCCGATCTCGATGCGGCGGTCGCCGGCGCCATGGCGTCGAAATACCGCAACACCGGCCAGACCTGCGTCTGCGCCAACCGCATCCTGGTCCAGGACGGCGTCTACGACGCCTTCTCGAAGAAGCTCGCGGAGGCGGCGGCGAAGCTGAAGGTCGCCGACGGGCTTGCGGCGGGCGCGCAGCAGGGACCGCTGATCGACGCGAACGCGCTGAAGAAGGTCGAGGAGCATGTCGCCGACGCGCTCGCCAAGGGAGCGAAGGTGTTGACCGGCGGCAAGCGCCACGATCTTGGCGGCACCTTCTTCCAGCCGACCGTGCTGACCGAGGTGACGCCGCAGATGAAGCTCGCGCGCGAGGAGACCTTCGGCCCGGTGGCGCCGCTCTTCCGCTTTCGCACCGAGGACGACGCGATCCGGCTCGCCAACGACACCGAGTTCGGGCTCGCTGCCTATTTCTACAGCCGTGACATCGGCCGCGTCTGGCGGGTCGCGGAGGCGCTTGAGTACGGCATCGTCGGCATAAACGAGGGCCTGATCTCGACCGAGGTCGCGCCCTTCGGCGGCATGAAGGAATCCGGCATCGGCCGCGAAGGCTCGAAATACGGGATCGAGGAGTTCGTCGAGATCAAGTATCTCTGCATGGGCGGGATCTGAATGGCCAAGTACGACTTCGATCTCTTCACGATCGGCGCCGGCTCGGGCGGCGTCGCCGGGTCGCGCCGCGCCGGCTCATACGGCGCCAAAGTTGCGATCGCCGAGGCCGTGCGCGTCGGTGGCACCTGTGTCTTGCGCGGCTGCGTGCCGAAGAAGCTGCTGGTCTATGCCTCGGAGTTCGCGCGCGCTTTCGAGGATGCGGCCGGCTACGGCTGGATCGTCGGCGAGACCAAGGTCGACTGGGCCGACATGATCGCGCGCAAGGACCGCGAGCTCGACCGTCTCAACGGCATCTACATCAACATGCTGAGGAGCGCGGGGGTGCAGGTCATCGATGGCCGAGCGCGCCTGGTCGATGCGCATACCGTCGAGGTGAACGGCAAACGCCATACGGCCGAGACCATCCTAATCGCAACCGGCGGCAGGCCGATACGCCCGCAGATCCCCGGCATCGACCTCACCATGACCTCCGACGACATCCTTGACATGAAGGAGATTCCGGAGCGTCTGATCATCGTCGGCGGCGGTTACATCGCCGTCGAGTTTGCCGGTATCTTCCGGAACCTAGGCTCGACCGTGACCGAGATCGTTCGCGGCGACACGGTGCTTCGCGGCTTCGACCGAGACCTGCGCGAGTCTCTGGCCGGAGAAATGGCAAAGCAGGGCATCGTGCTCAGGACCCGCACGCAGGTAACGGCGATCGAGAAGGAGGGGAAGGGTCTCGCCGTCGTCACCGATGCAGGGGAGCGGATCGCCTGCGACCGCGTCCTCTATGCGACGGGGCGCGCGCCGAACTCCAGCGGCATCGGCCTTGAGGAGATCGGTGTCACCCTCAACAAAAAGGGTGCGATCGCCGTCGATGAGTGGTCGAAGACGACCGTGCCGAATGTCTATGCCGTCGGCGATGTGACCGACCGTATCAATCTGACGCCGGTTGCGATCGCCGAGTCTCGTGCCGTCGCGGAGACGCTCTACAACAACAACCCGATCAGGATGGACCACGAGGACGTTCCCTCGGCCGTCTTCAGTCAACCCGCGATCGGCTCGGTCGGCCTTTCCGAGGAAGCGGCGAGCGTCATCTATAAGGAGATCGACATCTACGTCACGCGCTTCCGGCCGATGAAGAACACGCTCTCCGGCCGCGACGAGCGCACGATGATGAAGCTCGTCGTCGATGCGCGTTCGGAGCGCGTGCTCGGCTGCCACATGGTCGGGCCCGATGCGCCTGAGATCATCCAGGGCCTCGCCATCGCGGTGAAGTGCGGTGCGACCAAGCGCCAGTTCGACCAGACGGTCGGCATCCATCCTTCCGCCGCCGAGGAGTTCGTCACCATGCGCGAGAAGCGCAAGGAACCGGCAAAGCAGGCCGCAGATTGAGGCTGGAGGGATTCCGGCGTCGAGCGTGAGCAACGAGCAACCCCTACGGCGAGCCCTGGCGGCGGAGCCGAACCGTCACGCCGTCATGCAGGCGCTCTACGCCGAACGATACGGCGCCGGCCGATACGCGGATGCTGCTGCCTTCTGCGCCAGAAGCGTCGCGATCCAGCCGGGGAATGCCGACGATCACTGCAATCACGGCGAGATCCTTGTCCGGCTCGACCGGCGTCGCGATGCCGCGTGTGCTTTCGCGCGCGCCATCGCGCTCGCGCCGTCGTTCGGTCCGGCGCACCACAAGCGCGGCCTCAATGGCCAGCTGATCGGCGAGGCCGATGCCGCGCGAGCGAGCTACGACCGAGCGGCCGTGCTGATGCCCGGAAGCGCCGAGATCCAGGTTCTCCGCCTGATCTCGGCGATCGAGCGCGCGGGCAGCGCCGAGATTCCGGCGCTCGTAAGCCGGCTTCTCGCCATTCCGGCGCGAACGGCCGAGGAGCTGCTGCTTGTCGGCAGCGTGCTCGGTGAGAAGGGCTACCATCGCGAGGCGGTCCGCGCTCTCTCGCGGGCGCTCGCCCTCAAACCCGACGCCTTCGACTGTTGGGTCAATCGCGGCATCGCGCTCGCGGGGACCTTCAGGCATCATGAGGCCGTCAATGGCGCCCGGCGCGCGCTCGCGATCAGACCGAGCTATCCTCATGCCCACACGAACCTGATCTTCTGGATAGGCTTCCTACCCGAGTTCGGCTTTGCCGAGCATCAGGCCGAGCGCCGGAAGTGGTCCATGGCACAGCGGCGCGGCGTCCCCGCGCCCGCGCCGCATCCGAATACAAGCGATCCGGATCGCAAGCTGCGCCTCGGCTATGTCTCCTCGGACTTCAAGGGTCATGCAACGGCTGGCGTCTTTGGGCCGGTGCTCCGCCGGCACGATCGATCGCGCTTCGATCTCTTCCTCTATTCGGGAACCCTGCAGGAGGATGGCGAGACGGAGAGATTCCGAAAGCTGGCCACTGCATGGCGCTCGACGCTCGGGCTGTCGCCGGACACCTTGGCCGAGCGTATCCGCGCCGACCGCATCGACATCCTCATCGACCTCTCCGGCCACACCGCGGGCAATCACCTGTCGACCTTCTTGAGGAAGCCGGCGCCGGTGCAGGTCACAGCCTGGGGCAGCTCGACCGGCACCGGTCTTTCGGAGATCGACTACTTTCTCGCCGATCCGGTGGCGGTCCCGGAAGATGCACGTCACCACTTCGCCGAGGCGATCTACGACATTCCCGGCCTCTTCCCCTGCGAGACACCGGAGCGCTTGCCACCGGTGTCGGCTTTGCCGGCGACTCAGTCCGGTTCCGTGGTCTATGGCTGCTTCAACCGCGCCACGAAGATCGGTCCGATCGCGGTCATGACTTGGGCGCGTATTCTCCGCCAGGTCCCGGATGCGCGCCTGTTCCTGAAGGACCGCGCCTTTGGCCATGCCTATACGAGAGATCAGCTGCGCGACGAGCTCGTCCGCCACGGCGCGCGTGCCGGCCAGCTCGAATTCGCAGGCGGCACGGCTCAGTTCGATCACCTTGCCGCGCATGAGCGGGTCGACATCGCTCTCGATCCCTTCCCGCAGAATGGCGGCGTCACGACCTGCCAGAGCCTCATGATGGGCGTGCCGGTCGTGGCTCTCCTGGGAGACGATCCGGGGGCCCGTACCTCGGCCTCGCTTCTCTCCGCGATAGGATACGCCGACTGGGTTGCTCCCGATGTCGACCGCTACGTCGACATCGCAGCCGAGTGGTCGGCTCGCATCCCTGAGCTGTCGGTCATCCGGCAAGGGCTTCGTGCCCGGTATCTCGACTCGCCGATCGGGAATCTCGATCTCTACACGCGTCTGGTCGAGGATGCGTTCCGCGAGATGTGGCGACGATGGTGCGAAGGGCGATCGCCGCGTTCGGTGCCGGCGGCCTCGTCCTAGGCAGAGCCGCATGGTAGACCCAGCCACTGCCGTTCAACGAGGGACTGCGGCGCACAGGACCGGGGCGCTTGTCGAGGCCGAGACTTGGTATCGCCGGGCGTCGGCTCTGGCTCCCGATGACTTCGATGCCTCGTACCTCATGGGCCGTGCGCGAGCAGACCTCGGCGATGCCGCTGCTGCTGGGCGTCACCTCCGCCGCGCAGTCGCGATCAGCCCGGGAGTTGCCGCGTCGCATGCGAGCCTCGGCAACTGCCTGAGAGCGCTCGGTCGACTGGGCGAAGCGCAGGCGAGCTATGGGCAGGCGCTGCGTCTCGACCCTCATAATGTCGACCTCCTGATCAATCAGGGCGTGATCCTGGTCGAACTCGGTCGTGCCGATGACGCGTTGACGAGCTTCGGCGCGGCGCTCGCGATCCAGCCTGGCTGCGTCGACGCGCTTGCCAATCGCGCCGCCCTGCATGGAAACCGCTCGCGCTGGTCCGAGTCGCTCATCGGCTGCCGGCGCGCGATAGCGCTCGAGCCCCCGCACGTCGAGGCCTTGAACAATTGCGGCAACGCTCTGGCGGCGCTCGGACAGGCCGAGCCGGCGATGGAAAGCTATGAGCGGGCACTGGCAACAAAACCGTCCTACGTCGAAGCGCTCAGCAATCGCTCGTCGTTGCTGCGCAACCTCAAGCGCTTGCCAGCATCCCTCGCGAACGCGCGACGGGCGCTTGCGCTTCAGCCCGGTCACGTCAAGGCGCTCAACAGCCATGCGACGACGCTAAAGCAGCTCGGCGCGCTGGACGCGGCGCGGTCGTTCTATAATCGGGCGCTTTCGATCGATCCGAGCTTCCCGGACTCGCTCAACAACCGCGCAAATGTGCTCAACGCGCTCGGTCGCTTCGAGGAGGCGGTCGCCGACATCGATGCCCTTCTTGCAACCGATCCAGACAGCCCTTACGCCGCCGGGAACCGGCTCCACTTCCAGATGATGCTGTGCGACTGGCGGGACCTCGACCGACGCTCCGCGCAGGTGACGGATGCCGTCAGGTCGGGGCGTCCGGCCTGCACTCCCTTCGCCTTCTTCTCGATTACGGAATCGCTCGCAGACCAGCTTTCTTGCGGCGAGTCGTTCTGCCGCCGGCAATTCGCAAACGCTATGCCGCGCTCCTCCCGTCCCGGCACCGGAAGAAGGAGTGGGCCGATCCGCCTCGCCTATCTCTCGGCCAATTTCGGCGAGCACGCGATCTCGCATCTTCTCGCCGGCGTCTTCGAGCGCCACGACCGGGGTCGCTTCGAGACGATCGCAATATCATTCGCCTCGTCCGACGGCAGTCCCATGCGGGCGCGCGTCGAGGCGGCCTTCGATCGGTTCATCGAGGTTCACGGCCGGAGCGACCGCGACATCGCAGGCCTGATCCGGGATCTCGATGTCGATGTCTCCGTGGACCTCATGGGCCATACGCAGGACAGCCGGCTCGGGATCTTCGCGCTGAGGCCGGCGCCGGTCAGCGTCAACTTCTTCTGTCCCACGGGTGCCGACTTCATCGATTACATGATCGCCGATCCGGTCGCGGTTCCGGCCGATCATCAGCGCTTCTATCGCGAGAAGGTCGCCTACCTGCCGGACACGTTCCTTGCGACCGATCGGTCGCGTGCGATCGGCGCCCATACGCCGAGCCGGCGCGAGCTGGGCCTGCCGGAGGATGCGTTCGTCTTCTGCTGCTTCAACAACGCCTACAAGATCAACCCGCGGATGTTCGGCATCTGGATGAAGCTGCTGCGCGAGGTGACGGGGAGCGTGCTCTGGCTCCAGCATACGAACCCGATTGCGACGAGAAACCTGCTGCGCGAGGCCACGAGCCGCGGGATCGATCCCACCCGCCTCGTCTTCGCGCCGCGCATCGCCTCGACGGCCGATCATCTGGCCCGCTATCGGCAGGCGGATCTCTTTCTCGACACGCTGCCGTTCAACGCCCAAACCACCGCCGCCGATGCTCTCTGGGCCGGGCTGCCGGTCGTCACCTGCCTCGGCTCGACCTTTGTCGGTCGTGTGGCGGCAAGCCTGCTGAGTGCGCTCGCCGTTCCGGAGCTGATAGCGGACTCGCTTTCCGCCTACGAGGCGCTCGCGCTTGAACTCGCCCGCGACAGACCACGGCTTGCGGCAATCAAGGCCAAGATCGAACGCCACCGCCGGGACCATCCGGCCTTCGACACCGAGCGATACTGCGGCGCCGTTGAGAGCGCCTTCTCGACCATGATCGAACGGGCGCGGAATGGACAGGAGCCGGCGAGCTTCACGGTCGGGCGGCCCGGCTAGCCCGGCGCGAAGACCGGCACGGGCTCCGCGAGGCCCTTCAGCTGGAAGCGGCCGAGCGGGCGCGCGGCGCGCGGCAAGGCCGCGGCGAAGTCCGCCGACATCGCCATCGGCCAGCCTTCGGCGGCAGCCAAGCCCTGCAGGCGCGAGGCCAGGTTCACGGCGGGGCCGATGCAGGTGAAATCGAGACGCGTCTCGCTGCCGATATTGCCGTAGGAAACCTTGCCGACATGAAGCCCGAGGCCGATCCGCGTCGGCGTATCGATGGTCTCGAGCGCGGCGCAGGCCGCATAGGCCTCCTCGGCCGCGGCCAAGGCCGCGCCACAGGCAGCCTCCGGACCCGAGGAGGCCGGGAAGATAGCGAGCAGGCTGTCGCCCATGAACTTGAGCACTTCGCCGCCATGCTTCTCGATCGCCGGCACCTGGGCGCCGAAGGTCGCGTTCAGGAGGCCGATCAACTCGCTCGGCGCCAGGGCCTCGGAGAGCGCCGTGAAGCCGCGGAGGTCCGACATCCAGATTGCCGCTTCGAGCGTCGTGGTGTCGCCGCGCAGGACATTGCCTTTGAGGATGCGTTCGCCGGCGTCGTGACCGACATAGACGTTGAGCAGGTTTGCGGCCGTGCGGCCGAGCGTATAGATCTCGGCGAGCCGGCTCAGCGGCGGCACGACCTGTTCGATCGCGGCGACATCGGCGTCGCGGAATCCGCCCGGCGCGCTTGTCGTCCAAGTGGTGACATGGTTCTCGCCGGAGAGGAAGCGAAGCGGGGTCACCAGATAGTCGGTGATCCCTTCGGCATCGAAGTCGTCGAGGATCGGGAAATCTCGCGGACAGGCAGGATCGGCAAGCCGCCTGCGGAGTCCCTGGCCTAAGTCGAAGGCGAGCCTGAGCGGGCTCTTCAGATACATCGGATCTTCGATGATCGTGCGCGGGGCACGCTCGATTTGGATCGCCTGGCCGGGGCGCCAGATGAAAGTAACGCCGATAATGTTCGGGTGAGGGGTGCGAACGAACACCGCAACCCGCTGCAGGGGTACGCCGGCCGCGGTCAGGCGCTCGCACATTTCGCTGACGATCAGCTCCGGCCGCGAGGAGCCCGGAGCGCCGTCGATCAGCCAATGGGCGAGGTCGTGGATCCTGGCGGCGTCCGGCTCGGGCATCGTCACCCCGCCAGCGCCTTGATCTCGATCTCGACGAAGGCCACCTCGCCCGGCCCGTCGTTGATGACGTCGTGCTCGACCCCAACGGGGCGAGAATAGGGCTGGCCCACGATCATCTCCGCGGCACTCTCGCCGGCGCTCGAGACTATCCGTAGCCGTCCGCCCTGGGTCGGCACCACCACATAGGCCATGCCGTGCCGATGCCACCCGGTATGCGATCCGGGCGGGAGGCGATACTCGGTGATGCGCACCCTCTCGTCGTCGGCTTTCACGTTGGCGATGGCGTCTTTCATGGTCATCCGGCTCTCCCCTTGGAAGCACGCGCCTTGCCTAGACTAGCCCAGTTTCGTATAGGCTTCTGCGACTGAGTTGAGAGGAGTTGGCAACATGGCTGGCAAGTGGACGCCCGACTCCTGGCGGGCGCGTCCGATCCAGCAGCAGCCGGAATGGACCGACCCCCAGGCGCTGGCCGAGGCCGAGGCGGAGCTGCGCCGGATGCCGCCGCTCGTCTTCGCCGGCGAGGCGCGCAACCTGAAGGCGGCTCTGGCGCGCGTCGCCGACGGCAAGGCCTTCCTGCTCCAGGGCGGCGACTGCGCCGAGAGCTTCGCCGAGTTCTCCGCCAACAACATCCGCGATACCTTCAAGGTGCTGCTGCAGATGGCAGTAGTGCTGACCTTCGGCGCAGCCTGCCCGGTGGTGAAGGTCGGACGCATGGCCGGTCAGTTCGCCAAGCCGCGCTCGGACAAGACCGAGAAACAGGGAAGCGTCGAGCTGCCCTCCTACCGCGGCGACATCGTCAACGCCATGGAGTTTACGGCCGATGCGCGGCGACCGGACCCGCAGCGCCAGGTTCGCGCCTACAACCAGTCGGCGGCGACGCTCAACTTGCTGCGCGCCTTCGCCCAGGGCGGCTTCGCCAACCTGCAGAAGGTGCACGCCTGGAACCTGGGCTTCGTCGCCAAGAGCCCGGCGGGCGAGCGCTACAAGGAGCTCGCCGATCGCATCCAGGAGTGCCTCGGCTTCATGGAGGCCTGCGGCCTCACATCGGACACGATCCCGACGCTGCGCGAGACCGACTTCTACACGAGCCACGAGGCGTTGCTGCTCGGGTACGAGCAGGCGTTGACCCGCGTCGACTCGACCACGGGCGACTGGTACGACTGCTCGGCGCATCTGATTTGGATCGGAGACCGCACGCGCCAGCCGGACGGCGCGCATGTCGAGTTCTTCCGCGGCGTCAAGAATCCGCTCGCCTTCAAGGCCGGGCCGTCGCTCGCTCCCGATGACATGCTGCGCATTATCGACGACTTGAACCCGGCGAACGAGCCCGGCAGGCTGACGGTCATCTGCCGCATGGGTGCCGACAAGATAGAGAAGGCGGCGCCCCTGATCCGCGCGGCGAAGCGTGAAGGCAAGACCGTGGTCTGGGCCTGCGATCCGATGCACGGCAACACGATCAAGTCCTCGACGGGCTACAAGACCCGCGCCTTCGACCGCATCCTCCAGGAGGTGCGCGGCTTTTTCGCCGTGCATCAGGCCGAGGGCACCTATGCCGGCGGCGTGCATTTCGAGATGACCGGCCAGGACGTGACCGAGTGCATCGGCGGCGCCCAGGCTATCGACGAACATGCGCTCGCCGACCGCTACCACACCCATTGCGATCCCAGGCTCAACGCCAGCCAGTCGATCGAGCTCGCCTTCGAGATCGCCGATCTGCTGAAGCGCGAGCGCGAGGCCCTGGCGCAGCCGAGGGTCGCGCTGGCAGGCTAGACGGATGCCGTCCGCCCACCCGTGACGGCCATCCTACGGCCGCAAGCGAGCCCCGCCATGCAGCCTCGCCCCGAGGACGTGCCGCGCTACACCGACACCTACTTCAACAAGACCAAGGCCTGCGTCGAGCGTTTCGGCGACACCAAAGTCACCTACGCCGTCTTCATGCGCCGGCCGGTCACCTCGGCGCCCAGGCTCGCGGTCGAATGGATCCAGGCAATGGCGGCCGCCCGCGCCACGTCGGTCGACATCGATCTCCGCTACAAGGAAGGCTCCTGGGTCGGCGCCGGCGAGCCGATTCTTTATCTTACCGGCTCTTTCTTTCATCTCGTCGACCTTGAGACCATCTACCTGCAGAAGCTGGGGGCCGCCTGCGTTGCCGCCTACAACGCCTACACCATGTGCGTCGATCTGCCGAAAACTGCCTTCATGGCTTTCGACGCACGCCATTGCGCCGGCGCCGAGATGGCGGAGCTGATGGCCTATGGCGCCTCGGTCGGCTCGACCAAGGCAAAGGCGAAGATGGGCGCGCTCGGCTTCGTCGCCAACGCCACGGATGCGACTGCCCACTACTTTGGCCAGCGACAGGGCCGCGGCACCATGCCTCATGCACTGATCGGTTATGCCGGGTCGACCCTGCGGGCGGCCGAGATGTTCCGCGAGACCCACCCGTCCGAAAGCATGACCGTGCTGGTCGACTATTTCGGGTACGAGATCACCGACGCGCTCGCAGTGTGCCGACGCTTCCCGGACCTCGCCGAGCGTGGCGACCTCTCGGTCCGCCTCGACACTCATGGCGGCCGATACGTCGAGGGACTCGATGTCGGCGCGTCTTATGCCGTGCTCGAACGTAACGCGCCGGAAGCGACCCGGGGATATCGGTCCGAATCCGAGCTTCGGCACCTGATCGGGCCGGGTGTGTCCGCGGCTGCGATCTGGCACATGCGCGAGCAGCTCGATCGGGCCGGCTTTCCCAAGGTCAGGATCGTCGCATCGTCCGGCTTCACGCCGGCCAAATGCAAGGTGATGGCCGTTGCCCGTGCGCCGGTGGATGCGATAGGCACGGGCTCCTACTTGCCCGAGAGCTGGAGCGAGACCTATGCGACCTCGGACATTGTTCAGTACAACGGCAAGGCGCTGGTGAAGGTCGGCCGTGAGTTCCTGTTGCGCCGGCCGGGATGAACGCATGACCAAAGGAAAGGCAGACGAGCCTACCGTCCCACTGCAGCCGTTCTTCGACGAGCTCCGGCGGCATCTGGCGCAGACGACGGCAGAGAACCTGAAGGCGCATCGGACGCCGAAGCAGCTTCGTGCCGTCGCCGACACAGCCTTGGACGCGTTCGGCTCGACCATCGCCGGCATGGAGAGTATTTCTCCGCCGGAAAGGCCGCTCGCCTGCAAGAAGGGCTGCACGCATTGCTGCCATCAGGCGGTGCTGACCGACGGCGCGACCACCCTCCGTATCGCGACCTACATCCAGGAAAACTTCAACCCGGCCGATCGCATGCTGCTCGACATGCGCCTCATCGCCTATGAGGAGAAGGTCGAGGGGATGACGCAGAGCCAGCGGAGCTTGTCGCAGATTCCTTGCCCGCTGCTAATCAACGGTAGCTGCAGCGTGCATCCGGTACGACCCCTCATCTGCCGCTCCTTCAACTCCTATGACGCCGAGAGCTGCAAGAAGCAGATTTTCAGCGGCGGCTCGACGAGCGATATTCCCTCCTGGAATATCCCCTGGCTTCTTGGGATTGCGCTCGATAACGGCCTCAAGGACGCCCTCATCGAGTCGGGCTATACCGAGGGCGACCTCGAGCTCGGCCTTGCGCTCAAGGCGGCGCTCGATCATCCCGAGGCGGCGGAGCGATACCTCGCCGGCGACCGGCTCTTCGCCCGCGCCGCGTGGAGCTCAAGGAAGCCATGACAGACCGGCTCGTTCTCGCTCTCGCGCAGCTCAATCCGACGATGGGGGACATTGCCGGCAACCGCGACAGGCTGCTTGCCGCCCGCGAGGACGCGAAAGCGTTCGGCGCTGATCTGGTAATCCCCGGCGAGCTCGTTCTCTCGGGATACCCGCCCGAGGATCTGGTGCTGAAGCCGGCTTTTCTCGAGGCGCTCGCCGCTGCCGCCGACGAGATCGCCGCCGCGACGGCAGATGGTGGACCGGCCGTGCTCATCACCACGCCCTGGCGAGTCGACGGCAAGACCTACAATGCGGCGCTGCTCGCCGACGGCGGCAAGATCGTCGCCACGCGCCTCAAGCACGATCTGCCGAACTACGGCATCTTCGACGAGAAGCGCGTCTTCGCCGCCGGGCCGATGCCGGGGCCGATCGCGTTTCGCGGCGTCCGCCTCGGCGTGATGATCTGCGAGGATATGTGGACGCCGGACGTGACCGAGACGCTGGAGGAGTCCGGCGCCGAGCTGCTGATCGTCCCTAACGGCTCGCCCTACGAGCACGATAAGCTGGACGAGCGGGTCAACCTTGCCGTCGCGCGTATTGTCGAAAGCAGCCTGCCGCTGGTCTATGTCAATCAGGTTGGCGGTCAGGACGAGATCGTTTTCGACGGCGGCTCCTTCGTCGTCGGCGCCGATCGTCACCTCAAGGCGCAGCTCCCGGCCTGGCGCGAGGCCGTGAGCCGTGTCGCCTTCATCCGTGCCGGCGATAGGTGGGTGCCGGAAGGCGAGGTCGTCAAGGTCGCCAACGGGCTCGAGTCGATCTACCAGGCGATGACGGTCGGCCTTCGAGATTACGTCGAGAAGAGCCGCTTCCCCGGCGTGATCCTGGGCCTTTCGGGCGGCATCGACTCGGCGCTCTCGGCTGCCGTCGCCGTCGATGCGCTCGGGCCCGGGCGCGTGCGCGCGGTGATGATGCCCTCGCCCTATACCAGCCGCGAGAGCCTGGAGGACGCGGCCGAGGTCGCGCGCTTCCTCGGCATCCGGCTCGACAACGTCTCGATCGAGCCGGCGATGCGCGCCTTCGATGCCATGCTGGCGCCGCTGTTCGAGAACCGGCCGCCGGACATCACCGAGGAGAACCTGCAGAGCCGGGCGCGCGGCGTGACGCTGATGGCGCTTTCCAACAAGCTCGGCCATATGGTGCTGTCGACCGGCAACAAGTCGGAGATGTCGGTCGGCTACGCCACGCTCTACGGCGATATGTGCGGCGGTTATGCCGTGCTGAAGGACGTCTACAAGACGACGGTCTTCGAGCTGTCGCGCTGGCGCAATCAGTCGCTGCCGGAGGGCGGCAAGGGCCCGGTCGGGCGCGTGATGCCCGAGCGTGTCATCACCAAGCCGCCCTCGGCCGAGCTCAAGCCGAACCAGACCGATCAGGACACGCTGCCGCCATATGACGCGCTTGACGACATCCTCTCCTGCCTGATCGAAGGCGAGATGAAGGTCTCGGACATCGTCGCGCGCGGCCACGACGAGGCGACCGTGCGCCGGGTCTGGCGCATGCTCGACCGCGCCGAGTACAAGCGCCGCCAGGCGCCGCCCGGCGTCAAGATCACCCGCCGCGCCTTCGGCCGCGACCGCCGCTACCCGATCGTCAACGCGTTCCAGAAGTAGCCGTCGGCCGATGACTCTCGTCCGCTTTGCGCCGAGCCCGACAGGCCGGTTGCACGTCGGCAATATCAGGACCGCGCTGGTGAACTGGCTCTTCGCTCGTCAGCAGGGCGGACGCTTCCTACTTCGGCTCGACGATACGGACACGGAGCGCTCGACGGCGGAGTTCGCCCGCGGCATCGAGGAGGATCTTCGCTGGCTCGGCCTCGGCTGGGACCTCTTCGACCGCCAGTCGGACCGAATGAGTCGCTATTCGGAGGCCGCTGAACGGCTGAAGGCATCGGGCCGGCTCTATCCCTGCTTCGAGACGCCAGAGGAGCTGTCGCTCAAGCGCAAGGCGCAGATCAACGCCGGCAAGCCGCCGGTCTACGACCGCGCCGCGCTCGGCCTGAGCGATGCAGAGAAGACCGCGCTCGCTAAGTCGACCGTTCCGCACTGGCGCTTCCTGCTCGAGCCCGGGCGGATCGAATGGGAGGACCGGGTTCGCGGCCATGTTCATTTCGAGGCCGCCAACCTGTCCGATCCCGTGCTCTTCCGCGCCGACGGCCGCCCGATCTACACCCTGGCGACGGTCGTCGATGACATCGATCTCGGCGTCACCGACGTGATCCGCGGCGAGGATCACGTCGCCAACACCGCGATCCAGATTCAGCTCTTCCGAGCGCTCGGCGCGGCCGTGCCGCGCTTCGGCCACACGACGCTGATCGCCGACGCTGCCGGCGAGGGGCTGTCGAAGCGGATCGGCAGCCTGTCGATCGCCAACCTCCGCGAGGACGGCATCGAGCCGATGACGATCAACAGCCTGCTCGCGCATCTCGGCACCTCGGATGCCGTGGAACCTTACCTGTCTCTCGACGACCTGGTCCGCCATTTCGATCTCGGGCATTTCGGCCGGGCGACGCCGAAATTCGATCCGGAGGAGCTGCCGCGGCTCAATCACCGGCTGATTCAGAAGCTCTCCTTCGTCGGGGTGAGGGATCGGCTGCCGGCCGGCGCCGACGAGCGTTTCTGGCTCGCGGTCCGCCCGAACCTCGCGCGCGTCTCCGAGGCCGCCGAGTGGTGGCCGGTGATCCACGGCCCGCTCCGACCCGAGATAGCCGATCCTGCCTTCGCCGAGGCCGCCGCCGCCCTGCTGCCGCCCGAGCCATGGGACGAGACGAGCTGGGGTGTCTGGACCAAGGCCGTAGGTAGCGCCACGAAGCGCAAGGGCAAGGAGCTCTACCTGCCGCTGCGCCTTGCGCTGACGGGGCGCGCGCATGGACCCGAACTCAAGTCTTTGCTAGTCCTCATCGGCCGCGCCCGCTCGCTGGCGCGGCTTCTCGGAAAGGAGGCGTAGATCGTCATGGGTCTCAAGCTGCACAACACGCTCTGGCGGAAGAAGGAGGAGTTCCGGCCCCTCGATCCGAACCATGTGCGCATGTATGTGTGCGGCCCGACGGTCTACGACTTTGCGCATATCGGCAATGCCCGCCCGGCCATCGTCTTCGATGTGCTCTATCGCCTGTTGAAGCGGCTTTATCCGAAGGTGACCTACGTCCGCAACGTCACCGACATCGACGACAAGATCAACGATCGTGCCGCCGCCAATAAGGAGACGATCCGGAACCTCACCGATCGCACGCTGGCGCAATATCGCGAGGATATGGGGCAGCTCCTGGCGCTGCCGCCGGATCACGAGCCGCGCGCGACCGAGTTCATCGCCGAGATCATCAGGATCGCGCAGATCCTGATCGACCGCGGCCACGCCTATGTCGCCGAGGGACATGTGCTGTTCAACGTCCCCTCGATGCCGAGCTACGGCAGGCTCTCGGGACGCAATCGCGACGAGATGATCGCCGGTGCCCGTGTCGACGTGGCGCCCTACAAGCGCGACCCCGCCGATTTCGTGCTCTGGAAGCCCTCGCGCGCCGATCAGCCGGGCTGGGACAGCCCTTGGAGCCGCGGGCGGCCGGGCTGGCACATCGAGTGCTCGGCGATGGCGATGACGCTGCTCGGCGAGACCTTCGACATCCATGGCGGCGGGCGCGATCTGGTCTTCCCGCACCACGAGAACGAGATTGCGCAGAGCTGCTGCGCCTTCCCGAGCGACGTGCCGATGGCGCGCTATTGGATGCACAATGGTATGCTGAACTTCGGCTCCGAGAAGATGTCGAAGTCGCTCGGCAATTTCCGCACGGTCAATGAGCTCCTGCGCGACGCGCCGGGCGAGGCGCTGCGCTATTACATGCTGACCGGGCACTATCGCCAGCCGCTGGAGTGGACGAACGAGGGCTTGAAGGAGGCGCGCGCCGGTCTCGATCGTCTGTATCAGGCGCTGCAGGCGAGCGACGCATCGCCGGCGAACGACGTGCCTCTGCCGGTGATGGCGGCGCTCGAAGACGACCTCAACACGCCGCTTGCGATCTCGCATCTGCACGAGATCGCGACCGGGCTCAACAAGGCGGCGACGACGGACGAAAAGCGCCGGCTCGCTAGCGAGCTGCGGGCGTCGGGTGCGATCCTGGGCATGCTCCAGGACGATCCCGTTGCCTGGTTCCGCTGGCAGCCGGCTGGAGCTGAGAGCCTGGGCGAGACCGAGATTGCCGGGATGATCCAGCGCCGCCTGCTGGCGCGGAAGGCAAAGAACTTCACGGAAGCCGACCGCATCCGTGACGAGCTCAAGGCTCAGGGCGTCGTGCTCGAGGACACGGCCGGCGGGACGACCTGGAAGCGCGCGAGCTGAGATCGAAACCCTCTCCCGCCGAAGGCGGGGGAGGGTAGGGTGAGGGCCGAGCGTAGCGAGGAACTCTTCGAGGCGATCGCACCATCTCCTCGCTGCGCTCGGCCCCCACCCCAACCCTCCCCCGCGCTTCGCTCGGGAGAGGGGGCACGAAGCGAGCGCGCTCACATGGCCATTCTTCTCAAGTCCGATCCCGATGACACGCGCGGCTGGGAAGCCGAGCTCGCGCGCCGGCTGCCGGGCGTCGAGGTCCGCATCTGGCCGGAGGTCGGCGATCCGGCGGAGATCGAGTTCTGCGTCGGCTGGGCCTTCCCGCCGGGATCGCTTCGCGGCTTTCCCAAGCTGAAGGGCCTGCAGTCGCTGGGTGCCGGCGTCGATCATGTCTTCCGCGATCCGGATCTCCCCGCGCATCTGCCGATCGCGCGCATCGTCGATCCCTACATGACCGAGGACATGACGCAGTGGGTCATGCTGAACGTGCTGCGCTTCCACAAGCAGGACCCTGACTACCGCCGGCTCCAGGCCGAGGGACGTTGGCACGAGCTGCCGCCGCTATCGTGGCAGGCCCGGCGTGTCGGCGTCATGGGCTTGGGCGAGCTCGGCGGCCACGCCCTCGCGCGGCTTCGTCACTTCGGCTATCCGCTCGCCGGCTGGAGCCGGACGGCGAAGCGAGTCGACGGCGTCGAGACCTTCGCCGGCGAGGCCGGGCTTCAACCCTTCCTCGCCCGCACCGACATCCTGGTCGCGCTGCTGCCGCTGACGCCAGCGACTGAGAACCTGCTGGACCGTCGCCGTCTGTCGTGGCTGCCGCCTGGAGCCTGCGTCATTAATGCCGGCCGCGGCCGGCTGATCGTCGACGAGGACCTGATTGCACTTCTCGACTCAGGGCATCTCGGCGGCGCGGCGCTCGACGTCTTTCGCCGGGAGCCTCTGGAACCAGACCATCCGTTCTGGAGGCATCCGAGCGTGATCGTCGCGCCCCACGTCTCGGCGCTGACGCGCGCCGAGACGGCAGCACCTCAGATCGTCGAGAACTACCGGCGCGCGCTCGCTGGCGAACCGCTTCTTCACCTCGTCGACCGGCAGCGCCGCTACTAGCCCGGAGACGGTCCGCGGCGGCGTCAGGCCGTGCCCTGCGAATTCGACGCTGCGGCGAGTCGTCTTCCGGCCTCCTTCGCATCGAAGCGGAGCTTCAGGACGAAGAGCGCGACGGTCAGGCTGCCGCCGACAATATGGCCGAAGATCGAAGCCCAGGCGTCGAGCAGCACGACATAGACGAAGCCGAAAGCGTAAGCGACGAGCTGGAGCGCGAGCCAGGCCGCCGAAAGGTCGCCGGCGCTTTTCGTCCGCCAGGTCTTGACCAGTTGCGGCACCAGCGAAGCAAGGCCGATGAAGACGGCGACCAGCCCGATCGCCTCGACCGTCACCTTGTCCATGGATTATCGGCTCTCCGGGGCGTATGGGTTCCAGACGGCGGCGCTCGACCGCCAGCTTGGCTCATGTTACGGATTTGCGTCATGCGTATCGGCTTCCGCCTCATCCTGGCAATGGCATTCGCCCTTGTCGCGGTGTTTCCGGCCCGCGCGCAAGAGGAGATCCGCGGGCGTGCGAAGGTCTTGTCGTCCGACACGCTCGAGGTTTCCGGCAAGCGCTATCGGCTCTTCGGCATCATCGGCCCCGGCCGCGATCAGAAATGCGTCGCCGGTGCGCTCCCCTGGCTCTGCGGCAACGCCGCCTACAACCACTTGCGCGAGCTGGCGGAAGGGAAGCTGGTGACATGCGTGGAAAAGGGCCTCGGCGACGACCAGAAGCTGACGGCGCTGTGCAAGGCCGACGGCAAGGACCTGGGCTACGTCCAGGTGAGGAACGGCTGGGCCAACGCCGATCCGAAGGCCGGTGGCTACCAGACCGCCGAATCGGCAGCCCGCGCCTCCAAAGTCGGCTTCTGGAAGGGCTCGCAGTGAGGTCTCACGCCGGCCGCCCGCAGGGGGCCGCGTGAATCTGGCGACCAAGCTCGATCCGCTCATCATCGGGCTGATCCTTACCTCGGCGATCATCCACGCGACCTGGAACGCGCTGGTCAAGTCCGACAGCGACCGGCTGGTCACCTTTGCCGTGGTGATGGGTGCCGGCTCGGTGATGGGACTCCTGGCGGCACCTTTCGTCGATATCCCTCGCGCCGAGGCGTGGCCGTGGCTGCTGACCTCGGTCGTCATCCACTGCTTCTACTACTACTTCTTGCTCCAGGCCTATGCGCATGGCGATCTCAGCTTCGTCTATCCGATCGCGCGTGGCCTCGGGCCTCTGCTGGTCGCCGTGTTCTCCGGCACGCTGCTCTCCGAGCATCTTTCGTTCCGCGAGGCGATCGGCGTGCTTCTCGTCTCGGTCGGCATTGCCGGCGTCGCCTTCGGCCATGGGCTTCCGCGCGGCATCGACGTCCGGGCTGCCGCCTTCGCGGTGCTGACCGGCCTCACCATTGCCGGATACACGGTGACCGACGGCATCGGCGCCAAGGTTTCGCAGGATCCGCTCTCCTACATCGTCTGGCTCAACATTTGCGAAGGGCCGTGGGTGATGGTCGTGGCGCTGTTTCAGCGCCGCGGCCGCGTCATCGGTCATCTTCGTCACCATTGGTGGCGCGGCGTCGTCGGCGGCATCATCGCCACCGTCGGCTACGGCATCGCGATCTGGGCCCTGAGCCTCGGCGCCATGGCGCATGTGGCGGCGATCCGCGAAACCTCGGTATTGTTCGCGGCGCTGATGGGCACCTTCCTCCTCGGCGAGAGCTTCGGGCGGCGGCGGATCGTCGCGGCTGCGCTCGTCGTCGTCGGGCTGCTCACGATGAACCTGAGGCTTGGATAGGCAGATGAACGACCTCGATCAACGCGAGCTTGCGATGCTCGCGATCGCCCGCGAGGCGGGCGAGCTTGCCCGGCGCCGCTTCAGCGACCGTTCGAGCTTCACCGTCAAGTTCAAGGGCCCGCAGGACTTCATCACCGAGGCCGATGGCGAGGTCGAGCGTCTGATCGTCGGGCGCCTCAACGCCGCCTTCCCCGAGGACACCTATCTCGGCGAGGAGACCGGCGGAAAGCCCGGGCGCCGCGCCTGGGTCATCGATCCGATCGACGGCACCGCAAACTTCGCGCGCGGCATCGCGCATTTCTGCGTCTCGATCGCTTTCGTCGAGGACGGCAAGATCCGGCTCGGCGCCATCTACCAGCCGATGAGCCGTGAGATGTTCGCCGCCCGCGAAGGCCGCGGCGCCACCCTCGACGGCGCACCGATGAAGGTGACGACGACGGCGCAGATCGGCGAAGCGGCCGTCGAGCTCGGCTGGTCGAAGCGGCGCACCGCCAAGGACTATACCGACACGGCGCTCCGTATCCTCGATGCCGGCGGCAGCTTCCGGCGCTGCGCCTCGGGCGCGTTGGGCCTCGCCTTCGTCGCCGCCGGCCGCACCGACGCCTATTTCGAGAGGCACATCAATTCCTGGGACTGCCTCGCCGGCATCCTGATGGTGAACGAGGCCGGCGGCTGGACCAATGACTTCCTCGCCGGCGACGGCCTGCTCAAGGGCGGCCCGGTGCTCGGCACCAACGCCGCCCTCAAGGACACGATCGCGAAGCTGGTCGAGGTCGAAAGAGGGTAGACTCCCTCCATGTCGAATGACTCGGACAGCTCGGCAGGCCAGGGCCTTGCGCGCGGCCTCACCAACTATGGCGACCGCGACTTCGCGCTCTATCTGCGTCGCTCCTTCGCGCGCTCGATGGGCTACTCGGAGGCGATGCTGGCGCGGCCGGTGGTCGGCATCGTCGATACGTCCAGCGGCTACAACAACTGCCATCGTAACCTGCCGGAGCTGATCGAGGCCGTGAAGCGCGGCGTGATCGCCGCCGGCGGCTTGCCGATCGTCTTCCCGACGATCTCGCTCGGCGAGGTGTTCCTGACGCCGACCAGCCTCAAATACCGGAACCTGATGGCGCTCGACACCGAGGAGATGATCCGCGCCCAGCCGATGGACGCGGTCGTCGCCGTCGGCGGCTGCGACAAGACGGTGCCGGCGCAGCTCATGGCGCTCGCCTCCGCGGGCAAGCCGGCGGTGCAGCTTCTCGCCGGCCCGATGCTGACCTCGGGATACCGGGGCGAGCGGCTCGGCGCCTGCACCGACTGCCGGCGCTTCTGGGCCCGCTATCGCGCCGGCGAGATAGACAAGGCCGAGATCCAGGCGGTCGAGAGCCGCCTTGCCACCACGGCCGGCACCTGTGCGGTCATGGGCACGGCCTCGACCATGGCCGCGATCGCCGAGACGCTCGGCCTCGCGCTGCCCGGAACCGCGGCGATCCCGGCCGTTCATGCCGACAGGCTGCGCGCGGGAGAAGCTTCGGGCATGGCGGCGCTGGATGCCGCGCGACGCGGCCTCACGCCGGATAAGCTGATCACGCCGCGATCGGTCGAGAATGCCCTGACCGTGCTGCTGGCGGTCGGCGGCTCGACCAATGCCGTGCTGCATCTCGCTGCCGTCGCCGGCCGCGTCGGGATTGCGCTCGACCTGAAGCGCCTCAACGAGCTCTCCGATCGCACGCCGGTGATCGTCGACCTAAAGCCGACCGGCCAGCACTACATGGAGGATCTTTTCGCCGCCGGCGGTGTCGGCGCGGTTCTGCGCGAGCTCAAGCCGCTGCTGCATCTCGACTGCCTCACCGTGACCGGCGAGACGCTGGGCGAGCGCCTCGGGAACGGCGATGGCTGGGTCGATCGCAAGGTGGTACGGCCGTTGGACGACCCCTACCTGCCTTATGGCGGCCTCGTCGCGCTGTTCGGCTCGCTGGCGCCCGGCGGCGCCATCCTTAAGCGCTCCGCGGCGGACTCGACTCTGTTCGAGCGCGAAGGACGTGCCGTTGTCTTTGACGGGCTCGAAGATCTCGCGCGACGCATCGACGATCCGGCGCTCGATGTCACGCCGGACGATTTCCTGGTGATGAAAGGCGCCGGGCCGACCTCGACCGCCTGCATGCCGGAAGCGGGCTATCTGCCGATCCCTGCCAAGCTCGCGCGAGCGGGGGTCAAGGATATGGTGCGGATCTCGGATGCACGCATGAGCGGCACCGCCTTCGGCACGGTGGTTCTGCATGTGACGCCGGATGCGGCCTCCGGCGGCCCCCTCGCGAGAGTGCGCTCCGGCGATCGCATCCGCCTTTCGGTCAGGGAGCGCCGCATCGACCTGATGGTCGCCGCCGAGGAGCTGGCGCGGCGGCCGGTGCCGGCCGCAACTCGCCCGTCGCGCGGCTACGACCGGCTTTACGCGCGCGAGATCACCCAGGCCGACAAGGGCTGCGACTTCGACTTCCTGAGGGCCGTTCCCGATCGCCCGTAAGCCCTTGGTAATACACGGAGTCGGCGATCACGCTTCGTTCCGCGCCAATTGGAGGCATGGGCGTGCGGCGCAAGTTGCGGTAAAGGAGCGTCAAAACCCGTCGGGCTGCGCCCGGCGGGTCTTTCGATTGGGCGCAACTTCCCACGAGCACCCCGTGTCTCACGCGCAGCCTTCGTCGTCGTCCGGCAACGATCCGGTTCTCCGCCTGATGCTGGGCGCCATCGGCGTCGTCTTCGGCGACATCGGCACTAGCCCGCTCTACGCCATGAAGGAGAGTTTCCTCGGGGCGCATGCGGTCGAGCTGACGCAAGCGCATGTCTATGGCGTGCTGTCGCTGGTTTTCTGGTCGGTGACGGTGCTCGTCTCGATCAAATACGTCATGGTGATCATGCGCGCCGACAACAAGGGCGAAGGAGGCAGTCTTGCGCTCCTCGCGCTGGTCAGCAGCGCCGTGCAAGGCACGCGCATGTCCTTTCTCGTGCTTGTGCTCGGCGTCTTCGCCGCGGCGCTGTTCTACGGGGACAGCATGATCACGCCGGCGATCTCGGTGCTGAGCGCGGTCGAAGGGCTCGCCTTCTACACACCGCGGCTTGACGCCTATGTGGTGCCGCTGACCGTCCTCATCCTGGTGGGCCTTTTCGTGCTGCAGAGCCGCGGCACCGGCGGCGTCGGCAAGCTGTTCGGCCCGATCATGGTCCTTTGGTTCGTCACGCTCGCGGGGCTCGGCATCGTTGCCATTGCGCGGCATCCGACAATCCTGTTCGCATTAAGTCCGACCTATGCGATAGCCTTTTTCATTACCGACGGGGTGGTGGCGTTTCTAACACTCGGCACCGTTGTCCTCGCCGTCACCGGAGCCGAAGCGCTCTATGCCGATATGGGGCATTTCGGCCGCGAGCCGATCCGACGGGCCTGGTTCTTCTTTGTGCTGCCGGCATTGATGCTGAACTACCTCGGTCAGGGGGCCGAGCTCCTCGACAATCCAGAGGCAATCAAGAATCCGTTCTACAGCCTGGCGCCCGATTGGGCGCTGTTGCCGATGGTCCTGCTTTCGACGATGGCAGCCGTCATCGCCTCGCAAGCGGTCATTTCAGGTGCCTTCTCCGTGACCCAGCAGGCGATCCAGCTCGGCCTTCTGCCGCGCATGAAGATCGCGCACACCTCTTCCTCCGAGATCGGCCAGATCTACATCCCATTCATCAATTGGACGCTGGCCGCATTCGTCATCGGCCTGGTGGTCGGTTTCGGCTCGTCCACCAGCATCGCCGCCGCCTATGGCGTCGCCGTCACCTGCACGATGATGATCGACACGCTGCTCGCCTATCTTTACGCGCGCCTCGTCGCCAAGTGGACGCTGGCAGCGTCGATGAGCCTGTTTGGCCTGTTCCTGGTCATCGATCTCGCTTATGTCGTCGCCAACCTGGTCAAGATTCCGGACGGCGGCTGGTTCCCGCTCGGCATCGGGCTCGCCTTCTTCATCCTGCTAACGACCTGGAAGCGCGGCCGCCAGCTCCTGTTCGAGCGCCTGCGCAGCGACACCATCCCCATGGATGTGTTCCTGCGTTCGAGCAAGAAGTCGGTGCATCGCGTCGGCGGCACGGCGATCTACATGACCGGCTCGGTCGACACTGTGCCGCACGCGCTCTTGCACAACCTCAAGCACAACAAGGTGCTGCATGAGCGCAACATCATGCTGACGGTAGTGACGGCCGATGTGCCCACCTGGCCCGAGGCTGACCGCCTGGAAATCCGTGAGCTCGGCTCCGGCTTCTGGCGCGTGGTCGTGCGCTTCGGCTTCATGGATATCGCCGATGTGCCGAGCGCGCTCAAGCTCGGCGCCCGGCAAGGCATGCCGATCGATCTCTTCGACGCCTCCTTCTTCTTGAGTCGCGAAGCGATTCGCCCCTCGATCAGGCCGGGCATGCCGCTCTGGCGCGAGACCCTGTTCGCCTGGATGTCGCGCAATGCCACCAGCGCAATGGATTTCTTCCAGCTGCCGCCCGACCGCGTCGTCGAGGTCGGTACGACGGTCGAGATCTGACCCTCATTCGAGAGACCCTGATATGGTGATGCTGAAGGCGAGTGCGCTCGAGGAATTCGTCCGTGACATCTTCGTCAAGGCGGGTTGCTCGCCGGAGGAGGGCGCACGCGTCGGCAAGTACCTCGTCGCCGCCAACCTGACCGGGCACGACAGCCACGGCGTCGTCCGCGTGCCGCGCTATGTGCAGATGAAGAATGACGGGCTGATCACGGCGGATCAGAAAGTCTCGATCGAGGTCGAAACGCCGGTGCTTGCCGTGGTCGATGCGCGCTACGGCTTCGGCCAGACTGCCGCACCCCAGGCCGTCCAGCTCGGCATCGACAAGTGCCGGAAGAACGGGCTCTCCGCGATCGCGCTCCGCAATGCGGGCCACATCGGCCGCGTCGGCGACTGGGCGGAGATGGCGGCAGAAGCGGACTTGGTCTCGGTCCACTTCGTCAATGCCGCCGGCTCGATCCTGGTCGCCCCCTTCAACGCGGTCGAGCGCCGGTTCTCGACCGCGCCCTACTGCGTCGGCGTGCCGCGGCCCGGCAAGCCACCGCTCGTTCTCGACTTCGCAACCTCGGTCGTCGCCGAGGGCAAGGTGCTGGTCGCGAGCAAGGGCGGCAAGAAGGTTCCGGATCATGCGCTGATCGGCCCGGCCGGCAGGATGAGCGGCGATCCGCATCTGCTCTATGGCGACTACGACCCGAGAGGCGGCCGCGACTACAAGAGCGGGCCGGGCGCGATCCGTGCCTTCGGCGACCACAAGGGCTCCGGGCTTGCCTTCATGTGCGAGGTGCTGGGCGGCGCGCTCACCGGCACCGGCGCCGCCACGCCCGGCCGGCGCTTCGCCAACGGCATGCTCTCTTTCTACATCGACCCCGGAATCGTCGATCCGAAGAACTTCCTGCCGGAAGAGCTCACGCGCTTCGTCGACTGGGTGAAGACGGCGAAGCCGGTTCCAGGCGAGGAGGTCTTGGTGCCGGGCGAGCCGGAAGCGCGGATGCGCGCCAAGCGTCTGGCCGAAGGTATCCCGCTGCCGGACGAGATCTGGCAGTCGCTCGTGGACACGGCGCGGGAAGTCGGCCTCGACGAGCGAAGGATTCAGTCGGCCGCGATGTAGGTGACGACCTCGCTTCGCTCGCCCCCACCCTTCAACGCATTGCGTTGAAGGGTGGGGGCACTTCACTTCTTCTCGAAGTCGATCTTCTCGTCGATCGGCAGCCCCTGCAGATAGCGGCGCAAGCAGTCGAGTCCCATCTCGATCGCGCCGAGCCTGACCCATTCGCGGCCGCCCAGCAGCCGCGAATGGCGGGTCAGCGTGCGCGCGCCGGCCGACACCGCGATGCAGATCGTGCCGCCGAGCTCGATGCGATCTGTCCCATCGTCGAGATCGACAAGAACGGCGAGCGCGTGATCGGCGCCGGTCTTCTCGCGCAAGGCCTCGGCGATCTCGGAAGCAGCCTCGGTCGAGGCCTCGGCATGCGCCGGCGCGAGCCCGAGCGATCCGCGGAGCTGCGCCGGATCGCGCGAGACGATACCGCGGCGGAACACCGCTTCCGCACCGGCGAGCGGCGACAGGCGAGCCGCGATCTGCCCGCCGGTGAAGCTCTCGGCGACGGCGAGCGTCGCCGAGCGCTGCGCCAGCGCCTGCAGCACCACGCCTTCGAGCGTCTGATCGTCTTCGGCCAGGATGAAGTTGCCGACGCGCCTGCGCACCTCGGCCTCGACCGGCGCCAGCTTGCGCCGGACATCGTCCATGTCGGCGCCGCGGACCAGCAGCTTGGTCTCGAGCTGCGGATAGTGCGCGCGGAAGCCGAGCTTGATGCTGCCGTCGGGCGCCATCTCCTCGAGGCCGGTGAGCAGCGTGTCGACGTGCGACTCGCCGAGCCCGTAGGAATGGAACCGCTTGAGGTGGATGGTGACCGGCCGCCCGGTCTTGGCAAGCAGGCGCGGGATGATCTGCTCCTCCAGCATGCGGCGAAGCTCGCGCGGCACGCCGGGCGTGAAAAAGAAGCGGGCGGGACCGATATCGAGAGCGAAGCCGCAAGCGGTGCCGATCGGGTTGTCGAGGACCTCCGCGGTCGCCGGCAGCATCGCCTGCTTCCTGTTGTTGGGCGGCATGGCGCGTCCGCGTCGGGTGAAGAACGCCTCCATCTTCTCGAACCATTCCCGGTTCAGCACCAGCTCGCAGCCGGCAGCCTTGGCCGCGATCTCCTGCGAGAGGTCGTCGACCGTGGGACCGAGCCCGCCATTGACGATCACCGCGTCGGCGCGGCTTGCGGCCAGCCGGAACGCCTCCAACAGTCGCTCGCGATCGTCGCCGACCGTCGTGCCCCAGACGACCGACAGCCCGACATCCTCGAGCTTCTGGCTCATGTAGCTGAAGTTCGAGTTGACGATCTTGCCGGTCAGCACCTCGTCGCCGGTGCAGATGATCTCGATGCGCATACGGATTTCCCAAAGGCGGCAAACGGTGTCGGGGAGCTGCGGGCGGGGCCGATCTGTATCATAGAGCCCGAATCGGCTAAATCTCCCCCATGGTCCAGGAGATCGGCCGACCGGCCCCCGATCTGAGCCTCTTCCGCAAGCTCCTGCTGGTGAACTGGGGGCTGGTTGCGCTGGTCCTGATGATCGCCGGCATCGGCATTGCCATCCTCTACTCGGCCGCGGGCGGAGCTTGGTCGCCCTGGGCTTCGCGGCAGCTGGTGCGTCTCGCCGTCGGCCTCCTGGTGATGGTGGCGGTCGCCCTCATCGATATCCGGCTCTGGCTTCGCTACGCTTACCTGATCTATGGGCTGGCGCTGGCGATGCTGGTCCTCGTCGATGTCATGGGCCGTGTCGGCGGCGGGGCGCAGCGTTGGATCGACTTCGGCGTGATTCAGCTGCAGCCCTCGGAGCTGATGAAGATCGCGGTCGTGCTGGCGCTCGGCCGCTACTTCCACGGGCTTACGCTGGAGCAGGTGGGGAAGCCCCTGATGCTGATCCCGCCGCTCCTGCTGATAGGTCTGCCGGTCGTGCTGGTGCTCCGGCAGCCCAATCTCGGCACAGCGATGCTGCTTGCCGCCGGTTCGGCCGCGGTAATGTTTGCGGCCGGGGTGCGCATCTGGAAATTCCTGCTGGTCGGAGGGGCTGCCGCCGCAGCGATCCCGATCGCCTGGTCTTTCCTCAAGGACTATCAGAAGCGCCGCGTCTACACCTTCGTCGACCCCTCGCAGGATCCGCTCGGCGCCGGCTACAACATTCTGCAGTCGAAGATCGCGCTCGGTTCCGGCGGCATCTTCGGCAAGGGCTTCCTGAACGGAACGCAAGGCCAGCTCCGCTTCCTGCCGGAGATGCAGACCGACTTCATCTTCACCGTGCTGGCCGAGGAGTTCGGCATGGTCGGGTGCCTGGTGCTGCTCGGCCTTTACGTGCTTGTGCTGATCTACGGCTTCGCCATTGCTGTCCGCGCTCGCAGCCAGTTCGGCCGCTTGGTCGCCATCGGCGTCACCACCCAGCTCTTCCTCTACGTCTTCATCAACATGGCGATGGTCATGGGGCTGGTGCCGGTCGTCGGCATTCCGCTGCCGCTGGTGAGCTATGGCGGCACCGCGATGCTGACGCTGCTCGCCGGTGCCGGCCTATTGATCTCGGTCTCGGTCCACCGCGACGTCGAGATTCCGCGCTGGCACGGCTAGCCTAAAGCAGCGGCAGGCCCGGCCCAGGGGGGAATGGGCGGCATGTAGAGGCCGGCGAGCCGGTAGAGCTCGTCATCGCCGGCCGCCTGCTTCGGCGCGACCACCCAGAGATCGTAAGTCAACGAACGTGCCGCGATCGTTCGCCCGAAGCCCGCTTCGGCCATGTGCTGCGCAAGCGACGCCGCGGTGAATCCGTAGCGATGCGCCATGAACAGATTTCCGGCCGACAGCGACGGCCGATAGCCGTAGAGGATATCGATCGCCGAGATCGGGCCTGAAGGCGCGCGAAAGGCCGGCTCCAGCAACTTTCCGCTCGCGATCTGCTCGGCGACCGACTGCAGATCCGGACAGGTGAGGACGAGGAAGCCGTCGGGCTTGAGCACGCGATAGAACTCGCGCAGCGCCACCGGCACCTCATGCGCATAGAGATGCTCGATGACGTGCGAGCTGAAGACCGCGTCGATCGAACCGGTTGCGACCGCGCTCATGTCGGTGATCGAGCCGACGATGTGCGGCGCTTCGCCCGGATTGATGTCGTAGCGGATCTCGCGCCACTCCGGGCCCTGGAAGCCCGGCGGCATCTGCTCCTTGCGATTGCCGCCGCAGCCGGCGTGGAGGACGACCCTCTCGGTCATCCGCTCAGGTGACCCATTTCTTCGCCTGGAACTCCGGCTTTTTCCACTCCTCGGCGCCCATCACCTGCGAGAGGTACTCTACCGCGTCCCAGACGTCGACGAAGCGCACATAGGGCGCGGCGAAGCCGAAGCGGACGATGTCCGGCTCGCGGAAATCGCCGATCACCTTGCGCGCCTTAAGCGCCTGCATGATCGACCAGCCGTTCTTGTGGCGGAGCGCCACCTGGCTGCCGCGCTTCTCGTCGCGCGGCGTGGCGAAGGCGAAGCCATGCTGCGCCAGCCGCTTCTCGATCAGCTGCATGAAAAGGCCGGTCAAGGCCAATGATTTGGCGCGCACCTTGTCGATGCCGAACTCGATCAGATCCTCGATGCCGGCTTCCATCGCGACGATGCCGAGGATCGGGGGCGACGAGGCCCGCCATTGCCGAATGCCCTGGGCCGGCTTGTAGTCGAGATCGAACTCGAAGGGATTGGCATGCCCGAGCCAGCCGGTGAGCGGCTGGCGTACCTTGTCATGGTGGCGCTTGGGCGCGAAGACGAAGGCCGGAGCGCCCGGCCCGCCGTTCAGATACTTGTAGCCGCAGCCGACGGCGAAATCGGCTTGGACCTTGTTGAGCTCGATCGGGATGCAGCCGGCAGTGTGCGCTACGTCCCAGATCGCCAAGGCGCCTTTCGCATGGGCGGCCGCGGTGATCTTGGCCATGTCGTAGAGGCGGCCCGTCCGGTAGTTAATCTGCGTCAGGAAGACGACCGCGGTGTCGTCGTCGATCGAGGCTTCAAGAGCGTCCTCGTCGACCACCTTCACGCGATGCTGGCGTTCCAGGAACTCGGCGAGCCCTTGCGCCATATAGACGTCGGTCGGGAAGTTGCCCTTGTCGGTGAGCAGCGTGCGCCGGTCCGGACGCATCAGCATAGCCGCGGCGAGCACCTTGTGGACATTGATCGAGGTCGTGTCGACGACGATCACCTCGCCGTCCTCGGCACCGATCAGCTTGGCGATCTTGTCGCCCAGCGCCTCGGACAAGCCCATCCAATTATCCTTGAGCCAGCCATCGACCAGATGCTGGCCCCACTCGACGTCCACGACCTCGGCGACCCGCTCCGCCGCTCTCTTCGGCAACGCGCCCAGAGAGTTGCCGTCGAGGTAGATCAACCCTTCCGGAAGCCGAAAACGGTCTCGGAAGGCGCGGATGGGATCGTCGCGATCGAGGCGTTCGCAATCGGCGCGGCTGGCGGCGGCGGTCATGTCGTCTCCCGGAACGAGGGGCGGACTTTATCACGGGCTTTCGGGACGGAAGGGCCGCTTCGCGTTGCAGGCAAGCCCCTGCGTGCTATAACGCCCCTCGCTCGCGAAACCGCCAGGGATGGCCCGGCCAGTGCCTACAGCCCCCAAGATATTGATCTTGAATGGACCCAACCTCAACATGCTGGGGGTCAGGGAGCCTGCCGTCTATGGGAAGGGTACGCTTGCCGATGTCGAGAAGCTGTGCCGGACGACCGCCAAGGCGCTCGGTCTCGCTGTCGACTTCCGCCAGTCGAACCTCGAGGGCGAGCTCGTCACCTGGATTCAGCAGGCGCGCGGCAAGATGGCGGGGATCGTCATCAACGCCGGCGCTTATACCCACACCTCGGTCGCGCTTCTCGATGCGCTGAGCCTTGCCGAGCTGCCGGTGATCGAGATCCATCTTTCCAACATCTACAAGCGCGAAGCGTTTCGCCACAAATCCTACATCTCGCCAGTCGCGCGCGGCGTGCTCTGCGGTTTCGGCGCCCATGGCTATGCGCTCGCCCTCGAAGGTCTTCCTCGCATGGTGAAGCCGTCATGATCCGGAAGGACCCGAAGGAGATCAACGAAGCCCTGGTTCGCCAGATGGCGCAGCTCCTGAATGAGACCGGTCTCACCGAGATCGAGTATGGCGGCAAAGACTGGCATCTCCGTGTCGCGCGACGGCAGGCACCGGCAGCCGCAGCGCCGGCGGTCGCGTCACCGGCGCCGGCGCAGGCTGTCTCGGCAGGAACGGTCGTCGCGCCCGTCACCCGCTCCGCCGATCGGCCAGGAGCGCTCAAGGCGCCGATGGTCGGCACCGTCTATCTTGCGCCTGAGCCCGGTGCGGCCAACTTCGCCAAGGTCGGCGACAAGGTACGCGAGGGCCAGACGATCATGATCATCGAGGCGATGAAGGTGATGAACCCGATCCCCGCGCCCCGTTCCGGCACCGTCGTCGAGATCGGCGTCGCCAATGGCGAGCCGGTCGAGTACGGCCAGCTTCTCGCCGTCTTAGAGTAGGGCGCTCCCGCCCGGATGTTCGAGAAGGTCCTCATCGCCAATCGCGGCGAGATCGCGCTTCGCATCCATCGCGCCTGCCGCGAGATGGGCATTCAGACCGTCGCCGTTCACTCGACCGCCGACGCGGATGCGATGCATGTCCGGCTCGCCGACGAGGCGGTCTGCATCGGGCCGCCGCCGGCGCGTGAGAGCTATCTCAACATCCCGGCAATCCTGACCGCGGCCACGATCACGAATTCGGATGCGATCCACCCCGGCGTCGGCTTCCTCGCCGAGAACGCCGGCTTTTGCGAGATGGTCGAGGAGCACGGCTTCACCTTCATCGGACCGACGCCCGACCATATCCGCCTGATGGGCGACAAGATCCTGGCGAAGAAGGCGATGATCGAGACCGGCGTGCCTTGCGTGCCGGGCTCGGCCGGGGAGATTCCCGCCGGTGCCGAAGGCGATGCCGAGGCGCGGAAGATTGCGGTATCGATGGGCTTTCCCGTGATCGTCAAGGCGGCGGCCGGCGGCGGCGGTCGCGGCATGAAGGTCGTTTGGAAGGAAGCCGAGCTGGACGAGGCGCTCCGTCTCGCACGCCGCGAGGCCAAGGCCGGCTTCGGCAACGACGCGGTCTATATCGAGAAGTACCTGGCGAAGCCGAGGCATATCGAGATCCAGATCCTCGGCGACTCCTTCGGCAATGTCGTGCATCTCGGCGAGCGCGACTGCTCGATCCAGCGCCGGCATCAGAAGCTGCTCGAAGAGACGCCGTCGCCGGCGTTGAACGCGGCGGCACGGGCAGAGATCGGCCGGATCGCGGTCGAGGCGATGAAGAAGCTGGGGTATCGCGGCCTCGGCACCATCGAGTTCCTTTACGAGGATGGGCGTTTCTACTTCATCGAGATGAACACGCGCCTCCAGGTCGAGCATCCGATCACCGAGGCGATCACCGGCATCGATCTGGTGCGCGAGCAGATCCGCGTCGCCTCCGGTTCGCGGCTCTCCTTCGCCCAGGATGACGTCCGCTTCCAGGGCCACTCGATCGAGTGCCGCATCAACGCCGAGGATCCGCGCAGCTTCCGCCCCTCTCCCGGCAAGATCAGCGACTACCACGCGCCGGGCGGGGCCGGGGTGCGCGTCGATTCGGGCGTCTTCGCCGGCTACACCGTGCCGCCGCACTACGACAGCCTGGTCGCCAAGCTGATCGTGCACGGTGCCAGCCGCAACGAATGCCTGATGCGCCTGAAGCGGGCGCTCGGCGAGTACGTGATCGGCGGCATCGACACGACGATCCCGCTGCACCAGCGCCTGATGACCGAGCCGGCCTTCCTCGACGGACGCTACGACATCCACTGGCTCGAGAGCCTGGTCCAGGGGACCAAGCCGGCGGCGTAAGCGTCGTTGCCGATCCCTCTCTGGTCAGTTCCCATCGCCGTCGGGCGGGTATCCAAGCGCTCTCAGCTTGGCGCCGTACAGTATCTCGGACTTCCGGATCAGGTTCTCGTCGAAGTGCTTCCTCCACTCGCCGCTGAGGCCCTTCCGGTACAGGTAGGCCGTCCGAATGACTTCGCCTTCATCGCCGCGCGCGCGCCCAGTCACGGTCTCGTAGCGGTACTTGTCGATGATCCGCGCGATTTCCCCGTCGGTTATCGGCGCTCCTGAAAGCGACTCGTCGGTCTCCGCGTATCGGATATAGGGAAGCAGCGAGCGCATGATCGCCGGCGTGTCCTTCTTCATCTGCACGAAGGTGATAACCATGCACCCGGATCGCGCCCATTCGAGGGCTTCCGAGATCTGCTGCGGCACGATGACCGTCGCGATCATGTCGAGGATCTGGGAGAACGTATGATCAGCGGCGAAGCCGCGTTTCTGATAGTCGAAGGTCATCGAGACGGCGATGTCCCGAGGATCGCGATGCAGGAAGATGAAGCGATACGCCTGGTCGCCGATCATTCCTCGGAAGGTGGCGATCGCGTCATGGGTCCAGTGATAGAAGGGCTGCGAGACCGCGCCCTTCGCCACCTCCGCGCAGAGTTCGGCGGACGCCTCCGGACCCTGGGTCGGCATGAAGTAGCCCTTGGCGGACAGGAGCTCTCTCAGGACGGGGTCGATCGCCGAGCCGCCGGCATTCTGCATGCTGCAAAAGATGACGTTGGGCGATCGCATGAGCGGCTCGCGCGAGATCGAGAACGCTCGATAGCACGCATTGTCAGAGCTGAATAGTTCGTGCCGAATCGACCTCGGGCCGGACGCGGGAGAGAACTGACGACGAGAAGACGTCGTGCTAATACGAAACCCGGCGGGCAGCGAATCGGGCTCCGGTGGACTGCCTTGGCGATGTCGTCAGCGGCGGGTCGCCGTACGCGATTCGGTGCCATGACGAGATCGTGCCCATAGGGATCGAGGTGACGCAGTGACGAGTGGCAGGCGCTGCTGATGTCCAAGGCGACCATGACGCATGGGGACTTCACCGGCCTCGCTTCCGGCTACTCGAAGTTCCGGCCCGGCTACTCCGAAAGCATCCTGATGTCGCTCCTCGCCCTTGTCGGCAAGCCGATCGGCGAGATCGATGCGGTCGATGTCGGCGCCGGCACCGGCATCTGGACGAGAATGCTCGCCGGCCGAGGCCTTCGATCGGTCGTCGCGATCGAGCCGAATGACGACATGCGTACGCACGGCATGGCTGACTGCGCCGGGCTTGCTATCCAGTGGTGCCGGGGTTCCGGCGAGGAAACCGGTCGGCCGACCGCGAGCGCCGACCTGCTGTCGATGGCATCGTCTTTCCATTGGGTGGATTTCGATCGTGGTACGCGTGAGTTTCATCGCGTGCTCCGCCCCGGTGGCCGATTCGTTGCGCTCTGGAACCCGCGCTATCTCGATGACAGCCCGGACTTGCTGGCCATCGAGGCGCATCTCAAGTCGATTCGCCCGGACATCGTCCGAGTCTCATCCGGGCGCTCGGGCATCGCTGACAAGATGACCGGGCTCTTGAATGCCTGTCCCCTCTTCGACGACGTGGTCTATCTCGAAGGGCGGCAGACACGGATCTTGTCGATCGAGCAGTACCTCGGCGTCTGGCGATCGGTGAACGATCTGCAGGTCCAGCTCGGACCTGAGAGGTTCGGGCAGTTTCTCGACTATGTCGGCGAGCGCTTGAAAGGCCGCGAGACGATCGAAACGACGAATCTGACGCGCGCTTGGGCGGCGCGACGGAGGTGAGGTGAATCGGAAGGTCCAGAAGCCTGACCGAGCGGCGCCGGTCGCCTTCGGCACTAAGGCGGAGACGCTGGCTCGCCTGGCTCCGCTCCTGCGCTCGGCGCGCGTCCTGCCGCTGCGCCACTTCACTGTTTCAGCCTGGCGAGCCGATGCGGCCGCGGCGATCGCTGGCATCGATGCCGAGCCATGGTCCGCCGGGCCGCTGATCGTGCGCAGCAGCGCGCGAAGCGAAGATACGCTCAAAAGCTCCGAAGCGGGGCGTTACGTCTCGGTCGGCAACGTCGGCGGGCGCGAAGCGCTGTCCGCCGCCATCGAGCGCGTGATCGCCTCCTTCGGCGAGGCGGGTGCCGAAGACCAGGTGTTGGTGCAGCCCATGCTCGCCGGCGTCGGCATCAGCGGCGTCGCCTTCAGCCGGGACCCCAATACCAGCAGCCCCTATGTCGTCATCAACTACGACGATCACGGCGATACCTCGGCCGTCACCGGCGGAAAGGGCGATCACCTCAAGACGTTCATCTGCTGGAAGCATCGGATCGAGCGGTGCCCTCCCGCGCTGCGCGGCATCGTCGACCTGCTCAACGAACTCGAAAAGCTCTTGGGATCGGATTCGCTCGATGTCGAGTTCGCCGTCGATGCCGAGGGGGCTTGTCCTTCTGCAGGCGCGGCCGCTGATCGTAAGGCGCCCGGCCGTGCGGCTTGACGCACAGAAGCGAGCGCTCGACGCGATTGCCGACCGCGTGACGAAAGGGACGCGTTCGCATCCCTATCTCTCCGGCGATCGCACCCTCTACGGCGTCATGCCGGACTGGAACCCGGCCGAGATCATCGGGCTCAGGCCGCGGCCGCTGGCGCTTTCGCTCTATCGCGATCTCGTCACTGACTCGGTCTGGGCCTATCAGCGCGACAATTACGGCTACCGTAACCTCCGTAGCTTTCCGCTGATGGTGCATTTCGAGGGCCTGCCCTACATCGATGTGCGCGTCAGCATGAATTCCTTCGTGCCCCGCGACCTTGACGGCGAGCTCGCCGGGCGACTCGTCAACTACTACCTCGGCCGGCTTGCTGCAGCGCCGTCGCTGCACGACAAGGTCGAGTTCGAGATCGTCTTCTCCTGCTATACCTTCGACCTTCCCGCCAGGCTTGGGCGGCTCGCCGATCACGGTTTCTCGACCGACGACAGGATCGCGATCGCCGACAGCCTCAAGCGGCTGACCGAGCGGATCATCCATCGCGACCGGGGCCTCTGGGTGCAGGACAGCCGCAAGGTGCGCCAGCTCGAGGAACGGCGGTCGCTGATCATGGCGGCCGAACTCGACACGCAGTCGCGGATCTATTGGCTGCTGGAGGACTGCAAGCGCTACGGCACGCTTCCATTTGCCGGTCTCGCCCGCGCCGGCTTCATCGCTGTTCAGCTCTTGAACTCGCTCGTTGCGGTCGACCTTCTCACCCAGACCGACTACAGCCGCTTCATGCTCGGACTCAAGACGGTGGGCAGCCGCATGGCCCGGGACTTCCGGAAGCTGGACCGGACCGCCTTCCTTGCCGAGTACGGCCATCTCCGTCCCGGCACCTACGACATCCTGTCGCCGAGATATGACGAGGCGCCCGACCTCTATTTCGACTGGTCGTCGCCCCGCGTGCACGAGACGCCCGACAACGAAGGTTTTGCTCTCTCGCTTGCACAGATGCGCGGCATCGAGCGCCGGCTGGGCGATCTCGGAATTGCCGCCAACGTGACCAACCTGTTCGACTTTCTCGAGACAGCCATCGAGGAGCGCGAATACGCGAAGTTCGTGTTCTCGCGAAGCCTGAGCGATGCCCTCGTGCTGCTGCGCCTGCTCGGTGAGGAGCACGGCTACTCCGCTGACGAGATGTCCTATGCGAGCATCGGCGTGTTGCACGAGCTGATGGCGTCGAGCGCCGACCCGGCCGAGCTGATCGGCGCGTCGATCGAGCGCGGTCGCGAGCGGCATGCGATGACGCGGAGCCTCAGCCTGCCGCCGCTGATCGGCGATGCCGGTGATGTGTTCGCCTTCCATCTGCCGGCGACGCGGCCCAACTTCATCGGCCAGAAGTCCGTCCGAGCTCCGGTAAGGGATGACAAGGACCCCGAGGCGATGGCAGGCGCCATCGTCGCCATTCCCAGCGCCGATCCCGGCTTCGACTGGATCTTCACGCGCGGCATTGCGGGCTTCATCACCGCCTATGGTGGGGTCAACTCGCATATGGCAATCCGCGCCAATGAGCTGGGCCTGCCGGCGGTCATCGGCGCTGGCGAGCAGACATTCAGGCGATGGGCGACAGCACGGACGCTGTTCATCGATTGCGCCAACCAGCAGGTCGAGGTGCTGAGCTGAGAATGCGTGCGGTCGCCGTCAGCCAGAGGGTCGACACCGTCCCGTGTCGCGGCGAGCGGCGGGACGCGCTCGATCAAAGCTGGACGTCGCTGCTTGCAGCCTGCGATCTCCTGGCGCTGCCGATGCCGAACCATCCGGATGTCGCGGCGGCCATGTTCTCCGACGGCCCGGTCGGTCTTCTGCTGACCGGCGGCAACGACTTGGCCCGCTATGGGGGGGATGCCCCCGAACGCGATGAGACGGAGCGGCGCCTCCTATCGATCGCGCGTGAACGGGGCCTTCCGGTCATGGGCGTCTGCCGCGGCATGCAGGTCATTCAGGATGTCTTCGATGTACCGCTGAAGCGCATCGAGGGCCACGTCGCGATACGCCATCGGCTCACCGGACCCGGCGGCGGGGTGGAGGTCAACAGCTTCCACGGATTCGGCGCAGCCGGCTCGGTTCCGGAGCTGGAGGTTACGGCGCGCGCGCCCGACGGAATCGTTGAAGCGATCCGCCATGTCAGGGAACCCATCATTGGGCAGATGTGGCATCCGGAGCGCGAGACGCCCTACGACGCGGCGGATGTCGCGCGTATCCGCGCGCATTTCGGCGCCGCACGATGAGGGCCGTCATCCTCGCCGCCGGGCGCGGCAGCCGGATGGGTGATCTCACCGCGGACAGGCCGAAATGCCTCGTTGAGCTTGCCGGACGGCCGTTGATCGCCTGGCAGATCGATGCGCTGACGCGGGCCGGAGTCGGGGAGATCGGCATCGTGCGCGGGTACAAGGGCGACCGCCTTGCCGCTTATGGCGCCCGCCGCTTCGACAATCCGCGATGGGCCGAGACCAACATGGTCGTCTCGCTGATTGCCGCGGAGGAGTGGCTTTCGGAAGCGCCGATCATCGTCAGCTATGCCGACATCGTTTACGGGCCTGGCACCGTCGAGGCGCTTGTCTCGGCGCAGCCTGCCCCCATCGCCGTCAGCTACGACAAGGACTGGCTCTGGCTCTGGCGCCGGCGCTTCGCCGACCCGCTCAGCGATGCCGAGAGTTTCCGTATGGCCGATGGCCGGATCGTCGATATCGGCCGCCGCGTCACGAACCTGAGGGAGATCGAGGGCCAGTATATGGGCCTTCTCCGCTTCCAGCCGGAAGGCTGGCGGGCCGTTCGCAACCTCCTCGACAGCCTGTCGACCGCCGAGATTGGCAAGCTCGACATGACATCGCTTCTGCGTCGCCTCATCGAGCGGGGAGAGGCGATCTCGGGAGTCGCGGCCACCGGCCGCTGGGGGGAGGTCGATAGCGTGAGCGATCTCAAGCTCTACGAGCGCCTTCTTGAGCGGGACGAACTCACGCTGATGTGAGGGAGGGGCTGGCCCGGAGAACCGGGGCTACGGCATAGTCGGGAGGTGACGACCCCGCTCTCGCCGGAACTTCTGCTCAAGGCGTATGCGATCGGCGTTTTCCCGATGGCCGAGGGACGTGCCGACCCGCGCATCGTCTTCGTCGATCCCGATCGCCGCGGCGTGCTGCCGCTCGACGAGTTCCACATGCCGCGCAGCCTCAAGAAGACGATCAGGCGCGGAACCTTCGAGATCCGCTGCGACACCGACTTCGCCGGTGTGCTCGCGGGCTGCGCCGAATCCACGCCAAGGCGCAAGGACACCTGGATCAATCCGGAGATCGAGCGGCTTTACAACCAGCTCTACCGGCTCGGCTTCGCGCATTCGGTCGAGACCTGGCGCGGTGGCAAGCTGGTCGGCGGCCTCTACGGCGTCGCGCTCGGCGCCGCCTTCTTCGGCGAGAGCATGTTCAGCCGCGAGACCGATGCGAGCAAGGTCGCGCTCGCCGCGCTTGTCGAGCGGCTCAAGCGCGGTCATTTCACGCTGCTCGACACGCAGTTCCTGACCGAGCACCTTGCCCGCTTCGGCGCGCGCGAGGTCCCGCGCGAGGCCTATCGCCGCTTGCTCGAGGAAGCGATCGTGCGCGACGCGGCTTTTCCGAGGAGCTGACGGCTCAGGACGCGCACCATCGTTTCCACATGACGCGGAAGGCATCGGCGACCGAGGCGGCATATAGGTCGTGGTTGCCGACCGCTGACTGCGCCAGCTGCTCGCGGAGCCGCGGCCTGAGATCGGCGAGAGCGGCCCGGTCCCGGGCCCTGGCGGTCGCGAGCTCCACGTATCCGTCGACGTCCGCAGCGACCCAGTCGGCGAGGCCGATAGCGGTGAGGATCGAGGCGCCGGTCCGGCTCGCGGCATTGGCGCCGAGCAATGCGATCACCGGAACACCCATGTGAATCGCCTCGAAAGTGCTAACCCCGCCATTGTAGGGGAAGGGATCGAGCGCGAGATCGACATCGGCGAATGCGCCCATGTGCTCGCTTCTCGGCGTGCGACCGAGCATCTCGACACGCGCCGGCATGATTCCGTGGCGAGCGAGGCGGTCGGCCATCGCGGCGCGGGCCTCGGCATCATCGAGACTCGGGTCCTTCAGGAGGAGCCTCGCCTCAGGTACGGCGCCGAGGATGCGTCCCCAGGCGGAGGCGGTTTCGTCGCCGATCTTGGAAGACCGGTTGAAGCAGCCGAACGTAAAGGATCGCTGGAGATCGCTCGCCGCGACGCCAGGGACGTCCGCCGGCGGCTCCGACGTCATGAAGCAGGGAAGGTCGTAGATCTGCTCCGCCAGCAAGGACCTGATCTCGGGCGGCGCAACGATCGGGTCGGCGAAGAAGTAGTCGATCTCCGGCACACCGGTCCCGGTGCCGTGGCCCCACGCCGTGACCTGAACCGGCGCTGGCTTGGCGGCGAAGGTCAGGAGACGATTCCCCGCGGTGTGGCCGGAAAGATCGACAAGGATATCGACCTCGTCGCGGCGGATCTGCTGAGCGAGCTCGATCGGAGACAGGTCGTGGGTCTCGTGCCAGAAGCCGCTGATGCGGCGGAAGCCCTCGGTGAGCGCATCTTCGCGAATGGTTGCCGAGTAGCAGCCGACCTCGAATTGGCTGCGATCAAGGCGGCGCAGGACCGGGCCGAAGAGCGACGCGGTCGCGTGCTGGCGGAAGTCGGCGGAGACGAAGCCGACCTTGAGGCGGCGACGAGGCGTCCGGTCGTTGGCGTGGCTGACTTTCATCGCAGCGAATGGCGTGGCGTGGCGTCGATACCATTTGCGGCGCAGGGCCTGGTGCTCGAGGAAGCCGAGTTCCGGCGCGAAGTCGAGGGCGAAGATCAGCGCGGTGTCGCAGTCCGGACTGTCAGGATCGATGGCGAGTGAGCGGCGGTAACTCGTCGCGGCGCCGCCGGCGTCGCCGCGATCCATGCATGCGTTGCCGAGATTCAGATGCGACGCGCTTCCCGCGGGCTTGAGCGCGAGCGAGCGGCGATATCGCATAACGGCCTCGGCGATCCGGCGCTCGACATGAAGGACGTTGCCAAGGTTGTTCTGTGCCTCGGCATAGTCGGGAAGGAGGTCGATGGCGCGTTGGAAGAACGTAATCGCCTGGGCTGGCTGGTTGAGCCGGCGGGAAAGAAGACCAAGCCCGTTAAGGGCTTCCGGAAATACGGCGCGGATCGCAAGGGCGCGACGCTGATGGCCCAGCGCGGCGGTGTGCTGTCGGATCCCGGAGAGCGCCTCCGCGAGGTTGTGAGCAAGTTCCGCGATGCCGGGGCTGAGGGCGACGGCACACCGCAACGGCCTTACCGCATCGAGAGGTCGCGAGGTTGCGAGCAGAGCAGCGCCGAGATTGCCAAGGGCGAATGCGTCGAAGCGATCGATCCGCAGAACGATACGGTACGCTTTTGCTTCCTCGTGCCGGCGGCCGAGAGCGTTCAGCACGGCCGCGAGATGGCGTGCCGCCGGAGCCGAAGCGGTGGTTGACGAGACGGCGCGCTTAAGGTGACGCGCTGCGGCTGAAAGCTGCTGCGTTTGTGCGGCGGCGACGCCCGCTAGGTGCAGGAGATCGGAGGTGCCCGGCGCTCGGGCGAGCGCCGCGCGGCAGGCTCTCAGCCCCGCGGGATAGTTGCCCGCCTGAAGAAGCGCCGCTGCCATGTCGGCGAGCGCTGCGACTTCCTCGCTCACCCCTGTCGACAGTCCAGCACCCAGACATCATAGACGGGGTGCTGCAGCGGATTGAGCGCCGGGCTGGAGGAGAACATCCATCCCGAGAAAAGCAGACGCGGCTGCTCGCCGAGCCGGAGCTCGCGGATCTCGAGGAAGGCCGCGTTCTCCGGAGGCTCCTCGGGGGGGCGCTTATGGCAGGCGCGCATGGCGATCTCGAGCGTGCCGAAACGGACCGGACGGTCGATCTCGACCGGAAGCGTCGAGACGCGTGCCGTTACCTTGTCGAGGCCCTGCAGCAGGGCGGCGCGCTGCTGAGCCGAGGCCGGAAGCGCGAGCAGCAAGACCAGGAAAACGAGCGCCAGGCGCTCAAGGCTTCTTGGTCGCATCCTTGCTCTGATCGGGCGCGGAGAACATGAACTTGCCGAGCATCTGGACGATGTCGACCGACGACTGGGTAAACTTGATCTCCCCGCCCGGCTTGATCGTCTCAGTGTCTCCCCCCGGAATCAGCGCGAGATAGCGTCCCCCCAGCAGCCCCTCGCTCGCCACCTCGGCAACCGTATCGGTCGGCAGCTTGACCTTGGGGTCGATGCTCATGCGGACGATGGCAAGAAAGCGCTCGGTGTCGAGCCGCTGGTCGATCACCGTGCCGACCTTGATGCCGCTGACGCGGACATCGGTGCCGGCGGTAACGCCGTCGACACGGTCGAACCGCGCCGACACCTCGTAGCCGCTCACCGTGCGCAGGCCCGAGCTGTTGTAGGCAAAAGCGAGGAACATCGCGGCGACGACGATGACGACCGCGCCCATCACCGTCTCGATCATGCTACGGCCGGTCATGAGTCCCCTAGCAGCTTAGCCCGGCCGCCACGGCTCGTAGTCGCCGGTCGCCGCGGCACGCCGGCCGCCCATGGCGACATGACCGGGCGGGCGGTAAGCCTGCGGCGTGCCCGTCAGATTCGGCACATGCTCTTTCTGCCAGCTCGGCGCCTTGGCGCCTTCCTTCGGCGGCTCCTTGGCCGTGTGATGCAGCCAGGCATGCCACTCCGGCGGCACCTTCGAGCCCTCGGGCTCGCCATTGTAGATGACCCAGCGCCGCTCCTTGCCGTCTGTGCGCTTGGCGCCGCCTTTGGCCCGGTAGTAGCGGTTGCCATAGGCATCAGCGCCGACGACCTCGCCGTTGAGCCAAGTGAAGAGACGGGTGCCGAGACTCATGCGTCGATGCCCGGAGTGATAAGCGCGCGGACTATGGACCGGCCGCGGACTGAGGTAAAGGGCGGCTCATGACGCCAATGTCGGTCAAAGCGGCGATCATCGAGGACGAGCGTGTCCTCCTGCTCGCCAACGATCGCGGCGAGTGGGAGCTGCCGGGCGGCCGCCTCGATCCGGGCGAGTCCGAACCGCAGGCGCTGGCCCGCGAGATCGCGGAGGAGCTTGGTGTTTCCGCCAGGATCGGGCCACGCCTCGCGGAAGAAGATTTCGAGGTGATTCCGGGGCGCCTGGTGCGGATCGTCAGCTATGGCTGCGTGATCGAGCCGGGCTCCGGCCTCCGCCTGTCGGCCGAGCACCGCGAACTCCTTTGGGCGCCGGTTGCGAGCCTAGGTGATTTGCCGATTCCGGAGGTCTACAGGCGGGCGATCCGCCTGTGGGTATCTTTGAGGATATCTTTCAAGAATCCCTAGATTATCGGCATATCTATGACACTATGATGGTGCGCATACAAAATGTTGTTGCCTCCGTCGGCGATTGTGGCAGACTTTGCTTCCTGTCGTGGGCGCTGTCGTCGGGGAGGCCGGCTTGAGCGAACGCCGTTACCGAAGTCGAGGTCTTTCCAGCCGCGGGCACCGACCCGGCGGGCGACGGTCCGGCGCCTGTCTGCGGCACGAGCAGTACCAGAAGAGATAGAAAAACCAAAGCGCTAGAGGCGCTTCTTGATCTATTTAAGTAAAATGTTTTGTTAGATCCTTGCGTTCGTTAGTCTAAGTCGATTTGCCCTTGCCGCTCCTCCTAGGTCTAGTGTAGGCTTCTCTTCCTAACGCAATATGTTGTGGTTTCGGGGGAGCGAGCGTATGCGCGTCACGCGGCGATTCACGACCGAGGGACAGGATCCGTTCTCAAGCATCGCGTTCCGAAGCGCGACCAGCGAGATCCGAAACCCAGACGGCTCCATCGTCTTCCGCTTGGCAGATATCGAGGTGCCTGAGGAGTTCTCCCAGGTCGCCGCCGACATCCTGGCGCAGAAATACTTCCGTAAGGCTGGCATTCCTGCCGCGCTAAAAGCCGTCGAGGAGAACACGGTTCCCTCCTGGCTCTGGCGCAAAGTCCCCGACGAGGCGGCGCTTGCCAGGCTCGACAAGGACAAGCGCTCGACGCATGAGCGCTCGGCCAAGGAAGTGTTCCACCGGCTCGCCGGCACCTGGACCTATTGGGGCTGGAAGGGCGGCTACTTCGACACCGAGACCGACGCGCGCGCCTTCTACGACGAGCATTGCTACATGCTCGCGCGCCAGATGGTGGCGCCGAACAGCCCGCAATGGTTCAACACCGGGCTGCACTGGGCCTATGGCATCGACGGCCCGGCACAGGGCCACTACTACGTCGACTTCCGGACCGGGACGCTCGTGCAGTCGGAGTCGGCCTACGAGCACCCGCAGCCGCATGCCTGCTTCATCCAGTCGGTCTCCGACGACCTCGTGAACGAGGGCGGCATCATGGACCTCTGGGTCCGCGAAGCGCGTCTGTTCAAATACGGCTCGGGCACCGGCTCGAACTTCTCGAAGCTGCGCGGCGACGGCGAGAAGCTCTCCGGCGGCGGCCGTTCCTCCGGCCTGATGAGCTTCCTCAAGATCGGCGACCGCGCCGCCGGCGCGATCAAGTCGGGCGGCACGACGCGCCGCGCCGCCAAGATGGTGACGGTCGACATCGACCACCCCGACATCGAGACCTACATCAAGTGGAAGATGGTCGAGGAGCAGAAGGTCGCCGCCCTCGTTTCGGGCTCACGCCTCGCCGCCAAGCACCTGAACGAGGTCATGGCCGCCTGCGGACATGATCTCTCCGGCATCGGCAGCGACGACCGCTTCGATCCCAATATCAACAAGGCGCTGAAGAAGGCCATCCTCGCCGCGCGCAGGGCGATGATCCCGGAGAACTACGTCCAGCGTGTGATCCACTTCGCCAAGCAGGGCTACGAGTCGATCGAGTTTCCCACCTACGACACCGACTGGGATTCGGACGCCTACCTCACCGTCTCCGGCCAGAACTCGAACAACTCCGTCCGCCTCGACAACCAGTTCCTCGACGCCGTGATTGCCAATAGCGATTGGAAGCTCGTCCGCCGCACCGACGGCAGGATTGCCAAGACGCTGAAGGCGCGAGAGCTGTGGAACCTCATCGGCGAGGCCGCCTGGGCCTGCGCCGATCCTGGGGTGCAGTACGACTCGACGATCAACGAGTGGCACACCTGCCCGGAATCAGGACGCATCAACGCGTCCAATCCGTGCTCCGAATACATGTTCTTGGACGATACCGCCTGCAACCTGGCGTCCATGAATCTGCTCACCTACCGGCACGCCGATGGCAGATTCGATATCGAGGCCTATGAGCACGTCACCCGTCTCTGGACCATGGTCCTCGAGATCTCGGTGATGATGGCGCAGTTCCCGTCCAAGGCGATCGCCGAGCTGTCTTACGAGTACCGCACGCTCGGCCTCGGCTACGCCAATATCGGCGGCCTGCTGATGGCCTCCGGCATCCCCTATGACTCGGACGAGGGCCGCGCGATCTGCGCCGCCTTGACCGCGATCATGACCGGAGTCGCCTATGCGACCTCGGCGGAGATGGCGGGCGAGCTCGGCACCTTCCCGGGATATGCCAAGAACCGCGAGCACATGCTGCGCGTCATGCGCAACCACCGCCGCGCCGCCTATGGCGAGGCCGGCGGCTATGAGGGGCTGGCGATCAAGCCGGTGCCGCTCGATGCCGAGAGCTGCCCGGATCAGGCGCTGATCGAGGCCGCGCGCAAGGCCTGGGACGAGGCGATGCGCCTCGGCGAGATCCACGGCTATCGCAACGCCCAGGCGAGCGTGGTGGCGCCGACCGGCACCATCGGCTTGGTCATGGACTGCGACACCACCGGCATCGAGCCAGACTTCGCGCTGGTGAAGTTCAAGAAGCTGGCGGGCGGCGGCTACTTCAAGATCATCAACCGGCTGGTGCCGGACGCGCTGAGGGCGCTGGGCTACCCGCAGGCGCAGATTGAGGAGATCGTTGCTTATGCCGTCGGCCACGGAACGCTGAAGGACTCGCCGGCGATCGACCACCGGGCGCTCCGCGCCAAGGGCTTCACCTCGGAGGCGCTGACGGCGGTCGAAGCCGCGCTCGGCTCGGCCTTCGACATCAAGTTCGCCTTCAACAAATGGACGCTCGGCGAGGAGTTCTGCCGGGTGAGCCTCAAGATCCCGCCGGTGAAGCTAGACGAAGCGGGCTTCGACCTGCTCGGCCATCTCGGCTTTTCGCGCTTGGAGATCGAGGCCGCCAACACCTATTGCTGCGGCGCCATGACCGTCGAGGGCGCCCCCTACCTCAAGGCCGAGCACCTCGCGGTGTTCGACTGCGCCAATCCCTGTGGGCGCTTCGGCACGCGCTCGCTCTCGGTCGAAAGTCACATCCGCATGATGGCGGCGTCCCAGCCCTTCATCTCGGGGGCGATCTCCAAGACCATCAACATGCCGAACGTGGCAACGGTCGAGGATTGCAAGAACGCCTACATGCTGTCATGGCGCCTCGGCCTCAAGGCGAATGCGCTGTACCGCGACGGCTCCAAGCTCTCGCAGCCGCTCTCGGCGGCGCTGATCGACGATGAGGACGCGATCGACGAGATTGCCGATGCCGCGCCGGCCGAGAAGGCGCCGATCATCGCCGAGAAGATCGTCGAGCGGATCGTCGAGCGCGTCGCCTCGCGTCAACGACTGCCGCAGCGGCGCAAGGGCTACACGCAGAAGGCCTCGGTCGGCGGCCACAAGGTCTACCTCCGCACCGGCGAGTACGACGACGGCAAGGTCGGCGAGATCTTCATCGACATGCACAAGGAGGGGGCGGCGCTGCGCTCCTGGGTCAACAACTTCGCGATCGCGATCTCGATCGGCTTGCAGTACGGCGTGCCGCTCGAGGAGTTCGTCGAGGCCTTCACCTTCACGCGCTTCGAGCCCTCAGGTCCGGTCGAGGGCAACGAGGCGATCAAGATGTCGACCTCGATCCTCGACTACATCTTCCGCGAGCTTGCGATCAGCTATCTCGATCGCACCGACCTCGCCCATGTGCAGCCGGACGATCTGCTGCCGGGTGCGATGGGATCGGGAGAAGCCGAGAGCGCCCTGCCGAAGCCGGCCTTGCCGGTAGAGAAGCTGAGCCGCGGCTTCGTTCGCACCAATCTTGTCGTCTTCCGCGGCGGCGCGGCGCCGGCGGTCGACACCCCGCAGGTGGTGCATGTCCATGCCGCGACGGCGCAGGCGAACGGCGCCGCCATGCACAGCTTTGCCGAGGGGGCGACCGCGCTCGCGGTCGAGCCCGAGGTGATGGCCGCCGTGGACGCCAAGCTCGCCCGTCGCCGAGAAGCCAAGCTCAAGGGCTATGAGGGCGATTCTTGCGGCGAGTGCGGCAATTTCACGCTGGTCCGCAACGGCACCTGCCTGAAATGCGATAGCTGCGGGTCGACCACCGGCTGCAGCTGACCAAAACGGGTGGAGGGCGAAGGCACGGCCGAAAGGCCGTGACTTTTGTTTTCCGTCACCGTGATCTTTGCCTCCCGAGGGAGATGGGATAGGGTCGCCGCGGAGCGCCATCTAAGCGTGGGCGCGCGAAGCTCCATCTATTTCAGCGCGTCCCGAAGGGAAGTGCCGCGACGACATGTCCAGCGACTATCTCGACGAAAGACGGCGCTCGCTCGAGCAGGCCGCCCTCACCAACGTCGTGGCATCCAACGCCCTTCATCGTGACGCGATCATCGAGTTTCTCGATCAGTTCGAGGTGCCGAACGCGATCACGGTGCTGCGCCGGGAGCCCGCCGATAACGCGATCCTGTTAGCCAATCTCGCCTTCACGAGCCACTTCATCGGCCGGCGGCCGCAACTGATCTTGAGCACGGTGCTGGATTTCGTCCGCATCCGCGCTGCCGTGATCGGCTTCGTCCGGCGCTTCATCGATACTCTATTCGCGGAAGGCCGCAGCTCAGGCGCGATCTCGACCTACACAAGCGACCGCTGGCGGTTCCTGACCAATGTCACCTCGTACCGCTTCCGCGGCTTCGACAATGACGACTACGCTCTGTCCTTCGTCGACCCGGTGCGCGAGACCACCTGCCACCGCCAGCGCGGATAGCCGTCGAACTCTCTCCCTCGCGCTCCGCACGGGAGAGGGACACGAAAGGCTAGAGCATTTTCCGATCTGTCTGAATCGTCAGGGATTCCCAATCCTGTCGCGATGTGATTCAAGATGCGTGCTGGAGGAGGAGGCCAGCGGGCATGGGAGTTCCCCTATCAGAGGATCTTCGTGTTCGTGTGGTGCGGGCGGTCGAGGACGGATTGTCTCGGCGCCAGGCTGCTGAGCGGTTCGGGGTCGGTGTGTCG
>Ga0194131_10000808_pt1 | contig 54086 bp, 57 predicted proteins | sample TA2KigO120mmetaG_FD_148631 | JGI IMG/M metagenome (GOLD analysis project Ga0194131, IMG submission 148631) | Freshwater microbial communities from Lake Tanganyika, Tanzania - TA2015053 Kigoma Offshore 120m | ecosystem: Environmental > Aquatic > Freshwater > Lake | place: Tanzania: Lake...
GCCGCAGCGACGGTGGTGCCGAGCTCGGCCGGGCTGGGCGCCACGGTCGCGCCGGCATCCCTCAGGATCTCGACCTTGGCCGCCGCGCTTTCGCCGAACGCCGAGATGATGGCGCCGGCGTGTCCCATGCGCCGCCCCTTGGGCGCGCTGAGCCCGGCGACGTAGGCGACCACCGGCTTCTTCATTGACGTCCGGATGAACTCGGCCGCCTCGGCCTCCTGCGGGCCACCGATCTCGCCGATCATGACCACGGCGTCGGTCGCGGGGTCGGCCTCGAACAGCTCGAGGATGTCGCGGAAGGACGAGCCGTTGATCGGATCGCCACCGATGCCGACGCTGGTCGACACGCCGATGCCGAGTTCGGCCATCTGGGCCGCGGCCTCGTAGCCGAGGGTGCCCGAGCGGCCGACGATGCCGACGCGGCCCTGGCGGTAAATGTGGCTGGGCATGATGCCCATCATGGCCTGGCCCGGGCTGATCACACCGGCGCAATTGGGCCCGACGAGGCGCATGCGCTTCTCGTAGGCGTAGCGCCGCATGTAGCGCTTCACCTGGATCATGTCCTGGGCGGGAATGCCGTCGGTGATGGCGACACACAGGGCCAACCCCGCGTCCGCCGCCTCCATGATCGAATCGGCCGCGAACGGCGGCGGCACCAGGAGCAGGCTCGCCTCGGCCCCGGTGGCGTCGATCGCCTGCTTGACCGTGTCGAACACCGGGCGGTCGAGGTGCGTCGTGCCGCCCTTGCCGGGCGTGACGCCGCCGACCAGGTTGGTGCCGTACGCGATCGCCTCCTCGGCGTGGAAGGTGCCGGTGTTGCCGGTGAAGCCCTGGACGATGACGCGCGTCGAGCGGTCGAGCAGGACGGTCATGCCGCCGCTTTCTTCCAGGCGGCGACCACCGTGTCGGCCGCGTCCGCCAGGCTTTCGGCGGTGACGATCGGCAGGCCGCTCTCGCGCAGGATGCGCCGGCCCTCCTCGACGTTGGTGCCGGACAGGCGGATGACCACGGGCACGCCGGCGGGACGCTTCTGCAGCGCCTGGACGACGCCTTGGGCGACCCAGTCGCAACGGTTGATGCCGGCGAAGATGTTGACCAGCACCGCCTGCACCTTGGCGTCCGACAGCACCAGGTTGAACGCCTTGGCCACGCGCTCGGGCGAGGCGCCGCCGCCGATGTCGAGGAAGTTGGCGGGCTCGCCGCCGGCGTGTTGGATCATGTCCATGGTCGCCATGGCCAGTCCGGCGCCGTTGATGATGCAGCCGATCGCGCCGTCCAGCCCGACGTACGAGAGGCCGCGGTCGGCGGCATCGCGCTCGCGGCTGTCCTCCTGGGACTTGTCGCGCAGCTCGGCGATCTGCGGCCGGCGAAAGAGCGCGTTGTCATCGAACGTCATCTTGGCGTCGAGCGCCACCAGGCGTGGACCCGAGACGACGACCAGCGGGTTGATCTCGACCATGGTCGCGTCGAGCTCGACGAAGGCGCGGTAGCAGCCGAGCAGCGTGGTCACCGCCTGGGCCACCAACCCGCCGCTCAGGCCCAGCGCGAAGGCGATCTCGCGCGCCTGGAACGGCTTCATGCCGGTGGCCGGATCGACGCTGGCGCGGATGATCGTCTCGGGCTTGGAGTGGGCGATCTCCTCGATCTCCATGCCGCCGGCGGCCGAGGCGACGACCATGACCCGCTCGGTCTTGCGGTCGAGCACCAGGCCCAGATAGAGCTCGCGCTCGATCGGCAACGCCTCCTCGACGAACAGCCGGTGGATCAGCTTGCCGCGCGGCCCGGTCTGGGCCGTGACCAGCCGCTTGCCCAAGAGCTCATCCGCCGCGTGGGCGACCTCGTGGTCGTCCTTGCACAGCTTGATGCCGCCGGCCTTACCACGCGCGCCGGTGTGCACCTGGGCCTTGACGACCCAGCGTTCGCCGCCGATCTCCTGCGCCCGGTAGGCCGCTTGCTCGGGGCTGTAGGCCAGCCCACCGCGCGGCACGGCGACGCCGAAGCCCTCCAGCAGTTCCTTCGCCTGGTATTCGTGGATGTCCATGCCCGCGCCCTACCCCTGTCGGCGCCGCGTAGGGTACGCCGGGCATCGTGTCAAGACGGCCGGGCCCCGCCTACTGGATGGGCGCGCCGCCTTCGGCCGTGCGCCTGGCGACAAAGGCCTCGAGCTCCTCGGCGGTCGCCGGATCGAGCGGCGGCGCCTCGTACTCGGCCAGGAGCTGCTTCCAGATGCGGTTGGCGCGATGCGTCGCGTCCACGGCGCCGTCGGCCTCCCAGTGCTGGAAGGCGCGCCAGTCCGACAGCATGGGCGCGTAGAACGCGTGCTCGTAGCGGGCGAGCGTGTGGGCCACGCCGAAGAAGTGACCGCCGGGCGCCACTTCACGCAGGGCGTCGAGCGCCAGGCTCCCCTCGTCCACCACCTCGGGCTCGAGGAACGAGAGCATGGTCTGGCACATCTCGGCGTCGATCACGTACTTCTCGTAGTTGGCGACCAGCCCGCCCTCGAGCCAACCGAGGCCATGGACGATGAAGTTGCCGCCGCCCATCACCGCGCCCCACAGGGACATGGCGCCTTCGTACGCCGACTGCACGTCCGGCGCGTTCGACGCGTTGGTGTTCGACGTGCGATACGGCAGGTCGAGCCGGCGCGCGAGCTGGCCGCCCAGCATCGCCGCCTTGACATACTCGGGCGTGCCGAACGCCGGCGCGCCCGACTTCATGTCCACGTTGGAGGTGAAGCCGCCGTAGATCACCGGCGCGCCGGGGCGCACGATCTGGGCCAGCGCGAGGCCGGCCATGGCCTCGGCGTGCTGCAGGACGCTGGCGCCGATCACGGTCACCGGCGCCATGGCGCCGGCCAGGGTGAACGGTGTGACGCAGGTCACCTGGCCGTGGCGCGCCATTTCGATGATGCCCCACAGCATCGGCCGGTCGAGCTGGCGCGGCGAGTTGGTGTTGACGATGGTGTAGAGGCTGGGCTCGGCGGCCATCCGCTCCAGGCTGACGCCGCGCGCGATGCGCGCCAGCTCGATGTTGTCGAAGATGCGCTGCTGGCTGAGCGAAAAGCCGAACAGCCCCTTGTCGGTCAGCCGGATCAGGGAATCGAGCGCGACCAGGTGGCGCACCGGAACCGGCACGTCCTGCGGCTCGGGCGCGTAGCCGGCGGGGATGTGCACGACGTTGAGTGTCTGGGCGAGCTTCAGGAGGTTGCAGTAGTCCTTGAATGTGCCGGGGTGGCGGCCGTCGTCCAGGTTCGAGGTGTAGGGCGCGCCGCCGACATTGCCGAAGTTGACCACGCGGCCACCGAGCGTGCGGCTGCGCGCAGGGTTGCGTGCGTGCAGCTTGAAGGTCGGCGGCGCCTTGGCCAGGGCGTCCATGACCAGGCCGCGATCGAGGAACACCATCTCGTTCCCGTCGTCGACCCGCGCGCCGGCCTGGCGGTAGATCGCGCGCGCCTCGGGCAGCAGGATGCGCATCCCCATGTCCTCGAGGGTGCGCAGCGCCGCCTCGTGGATCGCCTCGAGCTGGTCGGCCGAGACGATCTCGACCGGCGGGTACGGGTTGACCGTCTCGCGCCAGGGCAATTGGGGCACGCTGCCCTTGGGCCCTGTGCGCCCCTGGCGGGCCCGCGTGCCGCCGCGTTCGCGCCGTTCCGCCGCTCCGGTCATGACGATGCTCCCTGCCCGCTTCGGCCCTTGTACCACCTTCACGCCACGACGCGGCACACCGCCTCGGCTCCCCGACCCGTGACGACGCGTCGGTAGCCGGCGAGCGCTCGGTCGAGCCCGGAGTCGCCCGTGTCCACGCGCAAGGCCTGGTGGTGCAGCGACGCCAGCTTGGCCGGCGTCGCGGCGACGATCAGCCGGTCGAGCCCGACCCGGCGGATGACCTCGGAGCTGACCTGCTGGTTGCCGCGGCCCAGGATGTGCCCCTGGCCGCCGATCGGCGCCACGATCAGGCGCGCGTCCTCGGCCGTCGCCAGTGCCCGCAGCAGGTCGGCCTCGGCCGCGTCGACCGCGATGACCCGCCCGTCGCGCACCAGATCGACGCCCAGCAGGGTCTTGGCGGCGCCGAGCGCCTCGGCCACGGCCCGCATGGTGGTGCCGGGCCCGAGGATCGCGGGCGTCCCCGGCCCCAGGCGCGATGCGACCTCCGCCGCCAAGCCATCGAGCGCCGCCGTCTCGCCGGCCACGCCGCCGACCTTGACGCCCTGGACCAGATCGCGCCGGTAGGGACCGCGTACGAAACCATAGAGCCGCGCCGAGACCCGGCCGGCGCGATAGGCCTCCTCGTCCAGGTCCATGACCTCGAGTTCGGCGAGCGCCGCGTCGCCCGCGAAGAAGGCGGCCGCCAGATCGGCGGCGGCACGTGGGCTGGCGGCGAACACCGCCGAGTGCATCTTCACGCCGGCGGGCACACCGAGTACGGGCACACGGTCGCCCACCGCCGTCAGAATGTCACGCGCGGTGCCGTCGCCACCCGCGAACAGCAGCAGGTCGACCCCGGCCTCGGCGAGCACGCGCGCCGCCACGATGGTGTCGGCGGCGTTGGTGCCCCCCACGGGGTCGTGCGCGTCGTCGCCGCTGACGATCGCCACGTCGCGCCGGCGCGCGCGCAGCGCAGCGAGCGCCTCGGCCATGCGCGCACCGGCGCGCGGCACGGCGCCCAGCGCGAGCGCGCGGGCGACGACCTCGACGCCGTCGGTCCCCTTCAGCCCGACCCGGCCGCCCAGGCCCGCGATCGGGTTGACGACGACCCCGACCCTGGGCGGCAACCGATCAGTACCCGGCGTGGCGCTTCGCCGCGGCGCTACGCGGCTTGCTCCACGCGGCGCGTTTCTTCGCCAGCGCCCGGTGCGTGAACGCCCAGGTCGCGGGATCGTTGGCGATGCCGTCGTCGACGCGCGCGACCGAGGCGTGGTGCGGCGCGTGGTGCACGACCTCGGGCTCCTCGTACGCCTCGGCGGCGATGGCGCGCAGCGTGGCGATCATGTGATCCATCTCCTCGATGGTCAGGGATTCGCCGGGCTCGATGGTGAACGGCTGGGGCACGAGCACCGGCACGTGGCTCGGCATGTAGTGCTGCACGCCGTAGTCGACCATGCGTTGCTCGATTTCCATGGTCGTGACGCCGGTGTCGTTGTGCAGCGGCTCCCACGAGTAGCGCACCTGCTCAAGCTTGGGCGCCGTGTTCTCGGGCCACGGGATCGCCACGCCCTTGATCCGCCGGATGTTAGCGAGCAGGTAGTTGTTGTTGAGCACGGCGGTCTCGGCCACGGCGCGCAGGCCCTCGGTGCCCAGGCTCATGACCCAGGCGTAGGCTTTGACCACCGTCGGCACGTTGCCGAGGAAGGCGCGGATCCGTTCGATCGCGTCGGGGCGGTCGTCGTCCAGGCCGTAGCGCGTGCCGTCTAAGGTCACCACGGGACGCGGCAGGAAACGACGCAGCGGCTCCTTGACGCCGACGGCGGCGCAGCCCAGGCCGATCGCGCCGTGGGGCGCCGAGAACGTCTTGTGCAGGTTGAACTGGCACAGGTCGAAACCCGCGTCCCCCGCGCGCGCGATACCGAGCAGCGGGTTGCCGTTGGCCTGGTCGTAGGCGCACAGACCGCCCACGGCGTGGACCCGCTCGACGAACGCGCGGATCGCGGGGTTGTACTGGCCCGTGTCCTCGGGGTTGGTCAGCATCAACCCGGCGGTGCGGGGCGACACGGCCGCTTCGAGGGCCGCGAGCTCGGGATAGCCCTGCGGCCCTGGCATCAGGGTGATCACCTTGAAGCCGGCGACGTGGGGCGTCGCCGCGTCGGCCGGGTGCGAGAACGCGGTGGTGATGATCTCGTCGCGTCGGCCGAGCTCGCCGCGCGCGGCATGATAGGCGCGGATCAGGCAGGCGTTGGTGTAGATGCCCTGGGCGCCGCTGGCCGGCTGGAACGTAAATTCGTCCATGCCGGCGATGGCGCACATCATGCGGTTGAACCGGTAAAGGATCGCCAGGACGCCCTGCAGCGTCTCGGGGTCCTGGCCCGGGTGGACGTCGGCCAGCCGCGCCGCGCGGACGATGTGCTCGTGCACCTTGGGCGAGTACTTCATGGTGCACGTGCCCATCATGTCGGTCGTGACATCGAAGCCCATGGTCATCTGGGCCAGGCGCGTGAAGTGGCGCACCACACGGTGCTGAGTGACCTCGGGCAGCGCGGGCGGCGCGGCGCGGCGGACGTGCGCCGGCACGCGGGCCAGCGCATCGCCCGCGCCGGCTCGAATCGCTGGCTCGACCGCGCCCGGCAGCAGGCCGCGCGCGCCGGGTTCGGACAGGTCCTGGATCAGGGGTTCGTTCCAGCGCGCGGCGTGGAAGCCGTTGCGGGGGGCGGTCATGACAGCACCTCCGCCAGAGCAGCTGCGAGCCGGTCGATCGCCGCCCGGTCGTGCGTCTCGGTCACGCACATCAGCATGGCCGGGCCGCCGGACCACAACCGCGAGACGTCGTGGCCACCGACGATGCCGTGCGCGAGCAACGCCCGATTGATCGCCGTCACCGTCGCGCCGGGCTTGTCGAACGTCACGACGAATTCCTTGAAGAACGGCCGGTCCAGATGGGGCACGCGCACGCCAGGCACACGGGCGACCGCCCGCGCGGCGTAGAGCGAGCGCTGCATGATGACCTCGCCCAGTTCGGCCAGACCCTTGGGCCCGAGCAGGCTGAGATAGACCGCCGCGCCGATGCCCCACAGCCACTGGGTCGTGCCGTAGTAGTCGGTCGCCTCGTGGCGCGTGTCGTAGGACGTGCGCTCGGGCGTCGACCACGCGAAGCCGACGCCGCCGCCCTCGGCGGGGGCGGCGCTGATCAGGGTCGTCGGCAGTTCGGCGACCAGGCGCGCCTCGTCGCGCGTGGCGATGAACCCGGCGCAGCCGCCGCCCGCGTGCATATGGATGCCCAGTGGCTGGATGTCGCCCGTGACGAAATCGGCGCCCCAGTCGCTCGGCGCGGCCAGGACGCCGAGGCTGAGCGGGTCGACGCCCACCACCAGCATCGCGCCCGCAGCGTGCACCCGCTCGGCGATCGCGGCACCCTGGGTCTCGATGGTGCCGAGGAAGCCCGGCTGCTCGAGGAACACGGCACCCACGTCGGGGCCGAGCTTGGCCTCGAGGTCGGCCAGGTCGAGCTGCCCGGTCGCCGGGTCCTGGCGCACGGCGCGCGGTTGGGCCGTCGGCCGCACGAATCCGCGCATCTGTTCGAGACGGTCGGGGTTCATCAGCGCCGGCACCACGATGCCGGAGCGCCCGGTGACGCGGCACGCGGCCCGCAACGCCGAGTTCGCGGCCCCGGCCGCGTCGTAGGTCGGCGGCGTCACCACGTCCAGGCCGACCAGCGCGCCGATCAGGCTCTGGAACTCGAAGACCGCCTGGTTCTTGCCGTGGTCCGAGTACGTGCCGCCGGCGTAGGCGGTGAGGAACTCGCCGCGGCCCGTGATCTCGTCGCACAGCGCCGGCACGTGATGGGGCCAGCAGCCCGCGCCTCGGAAGATCAACAGGTCGCCGGCACCGCGGTTCTGCTCGATCAGCTCGGCGACGTGACGGCGCAGGTCCTGCTCGGCCGGGAGCGGCGCCGGCAGATCGAGCACGCCCTTCACACGCAAGTCGGCCGGGATCGCGGCGTACAACGCCTCGACATCGGCGATGCCCAGGGCGTCCAGCAGCCGACGCCGCGGACCCGCCGAGGCATTCGGCACGTAGGGATGTTCGAACGCCGCCATCGGCCCCTCCTTGTATACCCGGCCGATGATAGGCGTTGGTCGGCGTTCGTGCCTAGAGCGTCACCCGCTCCGCCGGCCGGATCGTGACCCTAAGGCAGCATCGGCGACCAGGCCGGGTCGGAGCCGTCGAGCGGCGTCACCACGAGCCGCTCGTTGTAACCGGTCAGATCCACCGAGAAGAGCCTCGAGACGTTGCCCTTGGTCGTCGGCGTCTCGCGGAAAAACATGATGACCCGCCCGTTCGGCGCCCAGGTCGGGCCTTCGTCGAGATAGCTGCGCGACAGCATTCGCTCACCCTGGCCATCGGGCCGCATCACCCCGATGAAGAACTCGCCCTTGTGCTGGCGGGTGAACGCGATCAGGTCGCCGCGCGGCGACCACACGGGCGTCGAGTAACGCCCCTGGCCGAACGTGATGCGCTGCGGGTTGCCGCCCCCGGCGTCCATCACGTAGATCTGCGGCGTACCGCCCCGGTCGGAGTTGAAGGCGATGCGCGCCCCGTCCGGCGAGAAGGACGGCGAGGTGTCGATCGAGCGATCGTGCGTCAGCTGCCGGATGTCGCGGGTCCGCAGATCCATGATGAAGATCTCGGAGTTGCCGCCGCGCGCCATGCTGAACACCACGCTGTTGCCGTCGGGCGCGAAGCGCGGCGCGAAGGTCATGCCCGGGAAATCGCCCAGCAGCTCGTTCTGGCCGGTGTCGATGTTGTAGATGTACACACGCGGCGTATCGCCCCGATAGGACAGGTACGTGATCTCCTGCGCGGTCGGCGAAAAGCGCGGCGTCAGCACCAGGTCCGCGCCATCGGTCAGGAAACGATGGTTGGCGCCGTCCTGGTCCATGATCGACAGGCGCTTGACGCGGTTGGTCGCCGGCCCGCTCTCGGCGATGTAGACGACGCGGGTATCGAAGTAACCGGTCTCGCCGGTGACGCGCTGGTAGATCGCGTCGGCGATCTTGTGCGCGACGCGGCGCCAGTTGGCCGGCGTGGTGCGGAACGTGAAGCCGACCATCTGCTGCTCGGCGAAAACGTCCCACAGGCGGAACGTCGTTTGCAGGCGGCCATCGGATTCGATCCCGACGTTGCCGGTGACCAGGAGCTGGGCGTTGATCTGGCGCCAATCGCCGAAGCTCGGCTGCAGCACGATGGCCTCGGGCTTCTCAATGAAAGCCTGTGGATCGATCGGTCGGAACAGCCCCGAGCGCTCGAGATCGGCCGCCACTACGCTGGCCACGTTGGCGCCCACCTGCTGCGTCTCGCCACCACCGACCAGGCGGGTGACCGCGATGGGCAGCGGGTCGACGACGCCCTGGGTGATGTCGATCGAAAGCTGGGCGAAGGCCGGCGACGCCACCGTCATGGCGGCGAGCACGACGATCGCATGGATCGCGCGGCGCGAGGTCTTGGTCATCGAGGGTCTGATCATTGGCCCATCATCCTGCTGGGATCGAAGGTCATTTGTATGTCACGCCAAACGTCGTACTTCTCGGGAGGCAGGCCCTGCAAGGGGCTGGCCTTGAGCACGGCGCGCAAGGCGCTCTCGGCCGCGGCGCGGAAGAACTCCTCGCCGGTGAGCTTCATGCGGCCCTGGTCGACGATGGTCGCCTGAAGCACTTGGCCGTCGACCGCGACCTGGATGCGCACCTCGACGCGCAGGTTCTCGGCCTCGGGCGTGCCGGCGGGCACGATCCAGTTGTCCTCGATCTGACGGCGGATCGCGTCGATCTCGGACAGCGTGAGCGAGGTCGACACGTTTGGCGCGAGCGCGCCTTCCAGGGCATCCAGGTCGAGTTCCGGCTCCTCTTGGAGTGGCGCCGGCGGCGGCGTGGCCTCGGCGGCCTTGTCGAGCAGCGCCACGGTCTCGAGCACCGAGTCGAAGACCTCCGCCGGCTTCTCGGGCGCCTTCGGCTTGGTCTTGGGTGTCGGCGCCGAGGCCTGAACCTCCGGTTCGGGTTCAGGTTCAGGTTCCGGTTCGGGTTCCGGCTCAGGCAGTGGCTCCGGTTCAGGCTCGGGTTCCGGCAGCGGCTCGGTTTCCGGCGGTGGCAATGGCTCGGGTTCGGGTTCCGGCTTGGGCACTGGTTCCGGCTCGGGCGGCGGGGTCGGTTGCAGCACCTCGGGTTCGGGTTGCGGCGGCGGCGGCACCTCGGGCTCAGCCGGCTCCTTGGGCTTGGGCGCGGGCGGCGGCGCGGCGGTCTCCTCGGCGATGGTGTAGACCTCGATGCGGATCGTCGGCTCGATCACCGGCTCGCGATCGAACAGGTCGGGCACCCCGAAGTAGACGATCACGATGACCGCCAGATGGAGTACGGCCGACAGCCATGCGGCCCGGCGCAGCATCACGTCATTCCGTCGCGGCGGCCTTGGGCGTCTCGGCGATCAGGGCGACGTTGGCGAACCCGGCGGCGTTGATCGCCCCCATCGCGGCCATGACGCTGCCGTAGTTCACCGCCTGGTCGCCACGCACGAAGATGCGCGCCTCGGGGTTGTTGTCGGACACGGCGACGAGCCGGGGACCGAGCTCCTCGAGCGTGACGACCGTGTCCTCCAGGTAGAGCACGCCGCCAGCGTCGACCGACACCACCAGCGGCTCGTCGCTGCCCCGGATCTCGGGGGCCTGCGCCTTGGGCAGATCTACCTGCACGCCGACCGTGAGCAAGGGCGCCGCCACCATGAAGATGACGAGCAGCACGAGCATGACGTCGACCATCGGCGTCACGTTGATCTCGCTCATGGGCCGGTGCCGGCCGCGCCGGCTGCCCCGCGTCGATGCGCGTTGGATCGAGGCCGCCATCAGGCGCCCTTCTCGTCGAGCTGACGCGACAGCAGCGAATGGAATTCGGCCGAGAAATGCTCGAGGCGGCTGCCGTAGCGGTCGAGGTCGGCGGACAGCTTGTTGTAGCCGATGACCGCCGGGATCGCCGCGACCAGACCCAGCGCCGTGGCGAACAGGGCCTCGGCGATGCCCGGCGCCACGACGGCGAGCGAGGTGTCCTTGCTGAGCGCGATGGCCTGGAAGCTGTTCATGATGCCCCAGACCGTGCCGAAAAGCCCGACGAAGGGCGCCGTCGAGCCGACCGTGGCCAGGACGCCGAGGTAGCGTTCCAGCCGCTCGAGTTCGCGGTCCAGCGTCACCTGCATCGCCTGGCCGATGCGCTGCTGCAGGCCGGCGCGCAGGCGATCATCGGCGATGGCCATGCCGCGCTTCACCGCGCGGCGCCATTCGGTCATGGCCGAGGCGAACACCGCCGCCATGGGATGGTCGGGTCGCGAGCCGACGCGGTCGTACAGGTCCTCGAGCGAGCCGCCGGACCAGAACGCGTCCTCGAACTTCTCGGCCTGCGAGCGCAGCCGGGCGAAGCGCATGACCTTCTCGAAGATGATCGTCCAGCTCCAGAAGGACGCCACGAACAGCATGACCATGACGATCTTGACGATGATGTCGGCGCTCAGGAACAGGCCGACGATCGACATGTCCGTGGTCACGGACCCCGGCAGGGTCACGGATTCGACAGCAGTGCTTTCCATGAACGATGTTTCCGATGGCTATGTGGCAACAAGAGGGCCGAACGCCGCGCGCAGCGGGTCGGGGAACCGGGCTGGCCGGCCGGCGGCGTCGAGAAGCGCGAGTTCCACGTCGAGCCGCACGAGTTCGTCCTCGCCCCGGCGCACCACCTGCTCGAGCGTCACCGAGGCGCCCCGTGCCCGCTTGAGCGCGGTCGCGACCTCCAGGACGTCGTCGAGCCGGGCCGGGCGCCGGTAGTCCACCGTGCAACGGCGCACCGCGAAGCCGACGCCGCCGTCGCGGTCGAGGCGCACATGGTCGAAGCCGAGCGTCCGCAGCCACTCGGTGCGCGCGCGTTCGGCGAAGCGGAGATAGTTCGCGTAGTAGACGATGCCGGCGGCGTCCGTGTCCTCGTAGTAGACGCGCACGGCGAAACGGTGGGCCGGCACGCCGGAATCAGCGGCCATGGGACTCCTCCGTGGCGTCGGCCAGGGCGAACTCGAGTTGGCCGCTCCAGCCGTTCGGCACAGTCAGGCCCAGGTGGCGGAAGCACGGGGGCGTCAGCATGCGCCCACGCGGCGTGCGGCGCAGCAGCCCCTGCTGGATCAGGAATGGCTCGATCACGTCCTCCAGCGCGTCGCGATGCTCCGACAAGGCCGCGGCGATGGTGTCGACTCCCACCGGCCCGCCGCCGTAGTGCTCGGCGATGCAAGCAAGGTAGCGGCGGTCCATGGCGTCGAGGCCGCGTTCGTCGACCGCCAGGCGGGCGAGCGAGCGGTTGGCCGCCGTGCTGTCCACCCGCGCCACGCCGTCGACCATGGCGAAGTCACGGATCCGGCGCAGCAGGCGCCCGGCCACGCGGGGCGTGCCGCGCGCCCGCCGCGCGATCTCGGCGGCGCCGTCGGGCGCGAGGTCGAGCCCCAGCAGCCGCGCGCCGCGCGACACAATCTCGACCATCTCCTCGGCGCGGTAGAACTCGAGGCGCAGCGGGATGCCAAACCGTTCGCGCAGCGGAGTGGTCAGCAGCCCCGAGCGCGTCGTGGCACCGACCAGGGTGAAGCGTGGCAGGTCGATCTTGATCGAGCGCGCCGACGGTCCCTCACCGATCATCAGGTCGAGCTGAAAGTCCTCCATGGCCGGGTAGAGGATTTCCTCGATCGCCGGGTTCAGCCGGTGAATCTCGTCGATGAACAGCACGTCGCGCGGTTCCAGCGCGGTCAGCAGCGCCGCCAGGTCGCCCGCCTTGGCGATCACCGGTCCCGAGGTCGCGCGGAAGCCGACGCCCAGTTCCCGCGCGACGATCTGGGCGAGCGTCGTCTTGCCCAGGCCGGGCGGCCCGTGCAACAGCACGTGGTCCAGCGCTTCGCCGCGGCCGCGCGCGGCGGCCAGGAACACCGCCAGGTTGTCGATGACGCCGCGCTGGCCGATGAAGTCGCCCAGACGTTGCGGCCTGAGCGCACCATCGGTGTCCTCGGCCGTCGGCTCGGGCGCCACGAGGCGGGTCTCGGTCACCGGGCCAGCTCCCGGAGGCCGGCACGCACCAGATCCTCGACGCGGGCGTCAGTGCCCAGCGTCCGCGCGGCACCGGCGATGGCGGCAAAGGCCTCGCTGCGGCCGTAGCCCAGGTTGACGAGGACGGAGACCGCGTCGGCGCCGTCGCCGCCGGCCTGGGCGGCCGCTTCGGCGGGCGCGCTCAGGGCGACATCGATCTTGTCCTTGAGCTCGGTGACGATGCGTTGGGCTAGCTTGGGGCCGACGCCGTGAGTCCGGCCCACGGCCGCCCTGTCGCCCGCCGCGATGGCGCGCGCCAGATCGTCCACCGCCAGCGTGCCGAGAACGGCGAGCGCGAGCCGCGGCCCGACGCCCTGCACGCCCTGGAGCAGGCGGAACCAAGCGCGCTCCGCCGCGTCCCGGAAGCCGTAGAGCACCACCCGTTCGTCGGTGACGCGTGTCTCGATCAGCAGGCGCGCGGGCTTGCCCACCCCGGCCAAGCCGCCGATGGTCCGGGCCGAGGCGTTGACCAGGTAGCCCACACCACGCACGTCGACGATGGCCCAGCCGTCGCCGTGGCTGTCCAGCGTGCCGCTCAGCTTGCCGATCATGCGGGTATGCCTTCGGCCGCCCAGCGCCGGCGCGACGCCGTGTCGTGGGCGTGGCAGATGGCGACGGCCAAGGCGTCCGCCGCGTCCTCCTGCTCGATGGCGACACCGGGCAGCAGCCGGCACACCATCGCCACCATCTGCGCCTTCTCGGCAGCGCCCGAGCCGACGATGGCCTTCTTGACGAAGCGCGCCGCGTACTCGGCCACGGTCAGGCCGGCGCCCGACGTCGCCGCCAGGATCACGCCGCGCGCCATGCCCAGCTTGATCGCCGAGGTTGGATTGCGCGCGACGAAGACCTCCTCGACGGCGGCCTCAGCGGGCACGTGGGCGCGGATCACGTCGCCGAGCCCGCGCTCGAGCGCGCACAGCCGTTCCGCCACCGCCAGGCGCGGGTCGGGCACGATGGTTCCGTGGCCCACGTGGGCCAGCCGGTTTCCGGCCACATCGACGATCCCCCAACCGGTCACGGTCAGGCCCGGGTCGAGCCCCAGGACCCGCACGGACCTCACGCCTCGTAGCGCGCGAGCGCCTCGTCCGAGACGTCGAAGTTCGCCACGACGTTCTGCACATCGTCGTTGTCCTCGAGCACGTCGATCAGCTTGAACAGCGTCTCGGCCGCGTCGTCGGCGACCTCGACCCGCGCCATGGGCCGCCACGTCAGGCGGGCGCCGCTGGGCTCGCCGAGGGTGGCCTCGAGCTTCTCGCGCACGTCGGCCAGGGCCTCGACGTCGCAGTAGACCTCGTGCCCGTCCTCGAAGGACTCGACGTCGTTCGCGCCGGCGTCCAGCGCCGCCTCGAACACCCGCTCGGCGGTGCCGGCCGTGCCGGGGTAGCTGATCAGGCCGACGCGCTGGAAGTTGAACGCGACGCTGTTGGATTCGCCCATTACGCCGCCGTGTTTGCCGAAGGCGGTGCGCACCTCGGCCGCCGTGCGGTTGCGGTTGTCGGTCAGGGCCTCGATGATGATCGCGGTGCCGCCGGGGCCGTAGCCCTCGTAGCGCACCTCCTCGTAATTGCCGCCCTCGCCACCCGAGCCGCGCTTGATCGCCCGCTCGATGGTGTCGCGCGACATGTTGGCCGCGCGCGCTGCCTGGATCGCCGCGCGCAGACGCGGGTTCATGCCGGGATCGGCCAGACCCTGTTTCGCGGAAACCGTCAGTTCCCGGATCAACTTGGTAAAAATCTTGGCTCTTTTGACATCCTGGGCACCCTTGCGATGCTTGATGCCTTTCCAGTGGGAATGGCCCGCCATGGCCCCCTCGTACCCGCATCTAGCCCCTATTTCCGGCTACCATACCACATCGGGTAGAGGCCAGAAGCACCGCATGTTAACGAAGGTTTATGGCATCCCTGGGGCGGGCGCGGCAGCAAAAAAAGAGCCGCTGGGATACAGCGGCTCGAGTGAACAGGGAGGCTTCACGAACATCCGGGATCATCAAAGGGATGAGGGATTTCCCGAATGAATGGCACACTATACCCCAAGTATTGAAAAATGGTTAACGCCAGAAGGCCCTCGATCAGATCAATCCGGTCGAGGCGAGCGTCACGACGAACGCCGCGAATCACGCGGCCGCCACGGGAAACCGGGCCAGAAGTAGCGCCATCGATAGGGTCAGCATGGCGTGCCTCATGAGAAATCCTGGCGATTATGCTCGGTCGGCCCATCGGGCGCAGTGACCGACGTCACGCGGGAGCCTGGACGAATCCTACCCAGGTCACTTCAAGGGCCAGCGACCGCCCACGCCTAGACCCGCGCCCCGCGCACGGGAAAGCTCAGCGGCCTGGAAAGCGGCGACCTAAACGCCTGCGATACCTTCAACGCCGAAGTGCTGTAGGTGACGCCGGCGGCCGTCAGGTCGCCGCCAGCCGATCCCGCGCGCGCGCCAGCCGCTCGCGCGTCGCGCGCGATTCGTCCAGCCGATCGCGCTGCATTTCGACCACGTCCTCGGGCGCGCGGGCGACGAAGCCCTGGTCCGCCAGCTTGGCCTCGATCTTGGCGATCTCGCCGTCCAACTTGGCGATCTGCTTCGCCAGCCGCGCCGCCTCGGCCTCCAGATCGATGATGTCGGCGAGCGGCAGCACGAAGGTCGCTTCGTCCAGCACGATCTGCACCGCGCCGCGCCCGATGGTGCCGACCTGCGGCGCGGCGGCGCCGACGCGCGCCAGGCGCCCGATCAGGTCGCCGTGGGACGCCAGGCGTGCGAGCGTCGCGGCACCGGCGTCGCGGTAGGCCAGCGCGACCGTGGCACCGGGTGGCACGTTGAGCTCGGCCCGAGCCGAGCGGATCTCCGAGATCAGGCGCACGACCCAGCCGAGCTCGGCATCGGCGCCGGCGTCCTCGAGCGTCGCAGGGTACACGGGCCACGGCGCCTCGATCAGGTCCTGCGTCCGGGTACCCCGCGCGCGCCACAGCTCCTCGGTGACGAACGGAATGATCGGGTGCATGAGCAGGAGGATCTGGTCGAAAGCCCAGGCGGCCAGAGCGCGCGTCTCGTCCTTGAGCGCGCCGTCGGGGCCGGTCAGCGCCGGCTTGGCGAATTCGAGGAACCAGTCGCAGTAGGTGCCCCAGACGAACTGGTAGAGCCCGCCGGCGGCCTCGTTGAAGCGGTACTCGGCGAGCGCGCGGTCGATCGAGCGACCAGCGCGCGCCACCTCGCCCACCAGCCAGCGCGCGAGCGGTAAACGCACCGCCGCCGGGTCGAAGCCTGCGACCGGCGCGCAACCGTTCATCTCGCAGAAGCGCGCGGCGTTCCACAGCTTGGTGATGAAGTTGCGGTAGCCCTCGACACGGCCCTCGGACAGCTTGATGTCGCGACCCTGGGCCGCCATGCCCGCCAGCGTGAGCCGCAGCGCGTCGGCGCCGAACTTGTCGATCAGGTCGATCGGATCGATGACGTTGCCCTTGCTCTTGGACATCTTCTGCCCCTTCTCGTCGCGCACGAGGGCATGGATGTAGACGGTGTGGAACGGGGCCGCGTCCTTGAACCGCAGGCCCATCATCATCATGCGCGCGACCCAGAAGAAGATGATATCGAGGCCGGTGACCAGGTCGTCGGTCGGGTAGTAGCGCGCGACCTCGGGCGTCGCCTCGGGCCAACCCAGCGTCGAGAACGGCCATAGCGCCGAGGAGAACCAGGTATCGAGCACGTCCTCGTCGCGCGTCAGGGCGACCGGCTTGCCGTAGTGGCCGGCGGCCTGCGTCGCCGCCTCGGCCTCGTCGAGCGCGACGAACACCCGACCATCCGGCCCGTACCACGCGGGGATCTGGTGGCCCCACCACAGCTGGCGCGAGACGCACCACGGCTGGATGTTGCGCATCCACTCGAAGTACGTATTCTCCCACGTCTTGGGCACGAAGCGCGTGGCGCCTGCCTCCACCGCATCGATCGCCGGCTTGGCGAGCGTCGCGGCGTCCACGTACCACTGGTCGGTCAGCCACGGCTCGATCACCGAGCCCGAGCGATCGCCATGCGGCAGGTTGTACGTGTGCGGCTCGACCTTCTCGATCAGGCCCAAGGCTTCCAGATCGGCCAGCACGCGCTTGCGCGCCTCGTAGCGGTCGAGGCCGCGGTAGGCTTTGGGCGCGTTGTCGTTGATGCGCGCCTGGGCGTCGAACACGTTGATCATCGCCAGGTCGTGGCGACGGCCGACCTCGAAGTCGTTGAAGTCGTGCGCCGGCGTGATCTTGACCGCGCCGCTGCCCTTCTCGGGGTCGCTGTAGGTATCCGCGACGATCGGCACCTCGCGACCGACCAGCGGCAGCACGGCCGGCCGACCGACCAGATGGCGGTAGCGGTCATCGTCGGGATGCACGGCGACCGCCGTGTCGCCCAGCATCGTTTCGGGTCGGGTGGTCGCCACGGTGATGAACGCGCCGTCCTGCCCTTTGATCGGGTAGCGCAGGTGCCAGATCGACCCCTTCACCTCCCGCTGTTCGACCTCGAGATCGGAAATCGCCGTGTGCAGAACCGGATCCCAGTTGACCAAGCGCTTGTCGCGGTAGATCAGGCCGGCGCGGTAAAGGTCGACGAACACCTTGCGCACCGCCTGGCTGAGCCCCTCGTCGAGGGTGAAGCGCTCGCGCGACCAGTCGCACGAGGCGCCCAGGCGGCGCAGCTGCCGCGTGATGGTGCCGCCCGATTCGGCCTTCCATTCCCAGACCTTGGCGATGAACGCCGTGCGCCCCATGCGCGTGCGCGATTCCTGACGTTGGGCGAGCTGGCGCTCGACCACCATCTGGGTCGCGATGCCGGCGTGGTCGGTGCCCGGCTGCCACAGCACGTCGCGCCCCTGCATGCGACGCCAGCGCACCAGGATGTCCTGCAGCGTGTTGTTGAGCGCGTGACCCATGTGCAGGCTGCCGGTCACGTTGGGCGGCGGGATCACGATGGTGTAGGGCTTGGCGCCGAGACGTCGACCGCACGCGAACGCACCCGAGGCTTCCCACGCCGAGTAGATGCGCGGCTCGACCTCGGCGGGACGATACGTCTTCTCGAGCATGCGGGCCGACCTCGACGGTTGCCGTGCCCCCGGTGTCCCTGGGGCGCCGAGGCGTTCTACTCGTTCTCCGGCCGCCGGGAAAGGTAACGGATCTCCCGCTCCACCAGCCGTTCGACGATGCCGGGCAGGTTCGCGTCGAGCCATTCCCTGAGCATGGGCCGCAGCAGTTCGACGCAAAGCTGCTCGACCGTGCGTCCGCCGCGCACACCCATCAGCGGGTCGGGCTCGGCGGCGCGGGCGAGCGAGGAGAACGTGCGGGCGGCGGCCGAGGCGGTGTTGCCGGTGACCAGGCGCGGGGCGTCGTCCGCGACCATGACGGGTTCCGGAGCGGGCGCCACGGGCGGCGGCTCGACCGCCGGCGGGTCGTCGGCCGGCAAGGGCTCGGCCGCGGGCGCCTCGTCGACCACCTGGGTCAGTTCCAGGACGTCGTCCTGCGCCGCGTTCGCGGCCTGTCCGGCCGGCGCGTCGCTACCTTCCTCGGCGATGATGCGCCGGATGGAGGCGAGAATCTCCTCCATCGATGGCTCCTGCTCCGGCTTGGCTGCGGCCATAGTCGACTCGTTGACCGGGTGTAGATGGCCATAATAACCCTAACGATCGACTAACGGCAAAGCGCCCACCGCTACTCCGTGGCCGTGCCCCACCAGGCGTCGCGCACGCGATCGTAGTGGCTTTCCACGTCGAAGGGCTCGACGGGAAGGCCCAGGGCCTGGGCGGTCAGGCGCCCGACGGCCCCCTGGAGCGTGTAGGTGGCGACGACTAGGTCGCGCTGGGCGCGCACCAGGTCGACACGGGCCTCGAACAGTTCCTGTTCCCCGTCCAGCACGTCCAGGACGGTGCGCGACCCCACCAGCGCCTCGTGCTGCAGGCCGTCGAGCGCGATCTCGGCGGCGCGCACGGCCTCGTTGAACGCCGCGATCTGGGCCTCGGCCGTGACGACCTGCTCCCAGCCCCGGGTGACGCCCTCGGCCACCTCCAGCCGGGTCTGGCTGGCCTCGAGCCGGCGCTGCGCCGCCCGCAGCTTGGATTTCCGCACCACAGAATGGGTAAAGCCCGCCTCGTAGAGCGGGATCGACACCTCGGCGCGCACCGAGGCGGTGTCCAGCCGATCGGCGGAGGTCGAACTGTCGTACTCGTGCTTGACCGAGCCGCGCAGGCGGATCTCAGGCAGCAAGTCGCCCTCGGCGATCCGGATGTCGTGGCGCGCCGCTTCCTCGACATAGTCCGCGGCCACGATCCCGGGGTGCTCGGCTTCGGCGATGCGAAGCGCATCCGCCTCGCCCTCGGGCAGGCCTGACAGCAGCGCCGGGTTCTCCAGGGTCCCCGGGCCGACGCCGATCACACGCTGGAACGCGGCCCGCGAGGAGATGAGATCCCCTTCGGCGCGCACCCGATCGGCCACGGCGCTGGCCAGACGCGCCTCCGCCTGGGCCAAGTCGGTGCGGGTCACCTCGCCCACCTCGAAGCGATCGCGCGTCGCCTCCAACTGGCGGCCGATGACGTCCTCGTTGTTGCGTGCCAGGTCGAGCACCGCCTGGTCACGCACCACGTCCATATAAGCGGTCACGGCGTCGAGCAGCACCGTCTGCTCCACGTCGAACAGGCGCGCCCGCTCGGACTGGATCAGGCTACTCGCCCGCTTGATCTCGGCCGTGGTCTTGCCACCCCGGTAGAGCGGCTCGACGATCGAGAGCGCGGCGCTCGCCGGCGTCAGGGTGTCGGACGACGATTCGTCCGTGTCGCTGTACCCGACGCCCGCAACGCCGCTGATTTCCACGGTCGGGCGATAACCCGAGCGCGCCTGGGGCATCAGTTCGTCGGTCGCCAGAAGTTGCTGCCGCTGCGCGCCGAGCACCGGGTTGCCGCCGTAGGCGAGCGCCAACGCCTCGTTCAGGGTCTGCGCCGCAGCCGTGCCGTGCCACAGCGCGGCGACGGCGACGCAGGCGACTATGAGGCGGCGGTCAATCATAGCGAGCCATGGTGGTGTCGATCCGGGTCGCCCAGGCATCGATGCCGCCCTTCAAGTTGACCGCGCCATCGAAGCCACGGCTGCGCAGCAGTCCAACCGCGCGGGCGCTGCGCGCGCCATGATGGCAAAGGACAATGACCGGCACATCGTCCGGCACCTCGCTCAGGCGACCGGGCAACATCCCCAGCGGGATCAACAGCGCGTCCGGTAGGCCACAGATCTCGGTCTCCCAGGGCTCGCGCACGTCGAGAACCCGGTGCGGCGAGCCCGTCGCGCGCAGGCGCGCCAAGTCCTCCACGTCCATGTCGAACGGCGCGGGTTCCATCTCGATCAGAACACGAAGCCGGGTTCCGGTGCGAAGGCCGCGAGCGCGGGGATCGCGGCGTCGCACACGTCGCGGCGCGCCATACCATCGCCGAGCTTGGTGAACGTGACCAACCGGCCGACGCCCTCGTCGGTCAGGACGGTCGCAATGCCGCCGCCGGGCGCGAGCTGCTCGAACAGCGCCTCCGGCACGCGTGCCACGCCGCCCTCGATGATGATGCCGTCGTACGGCGCGCCCGCGCGCCAGCCGTCGCGCAGCGGGCCCGACACCACATCGACGCCCTTGACAACGAGTTCGGCCAGGTTCGCGCGCGCGCGCGCCGCCATGTCGGGCCCATCGAGGGCGACCACGCGCGCGCCCAGGCGCGCCAGCACCGCCGCGCCGTAGCCCGTGGCGCACCCGATGTCCAGGACCTTGGCGCCCGGCTTGACGCGAACCGCTTGGATCAGACGCGCCAACACCAGCGGCTCGGTCAGAAAGCGCCCGCCACCCAGGGGCAGGTCCTCGTCCACGTACGCCGTGGGCCGCAGCGGCTCGGGCACGAAACGCTCGCGCGGCACCTGGCCCAGCGCCTCGACCAGGGCGAGCTCGGTGACGCGGTTGGGCCGCATCTGGCCTTCGATCATGTTGAGCCGCAGCACGGCGTAGTCGATCACGGATCCACCTCTCATCCCGGATCGGCCGGACGGCGTCCGTTATAGCCTTTGGTCGCCAGCCTTAACAACGCTGGCGGGTCAAGGGCACGGCGGCCCATTGACCGGGCGGCCCACGGCGACCTAATTAGACGTCCGTTCCCATGCGCTTGCTGGCCCGGTGGCGGAGTGGTCACGCAGAGGACTGCAAATCCTTGCACGCCGGTTCGATTCCGGCCCGGGCCTCCAATCCAGCGTTGCGGGCAGGCCACATCGCGCCCGTTCCCTAGCCACGCACCACAAGACTTCCCGCGCTTCGGTGCGACGAGGCGCGGCAACCCATGACCAAGGCACTCGCGCCCGTCGCCGCGCTGCTGCTGGGTGTCGGGATCCTGCTGACCGGCAACGGCCTGCAGGGAACGCTGCTGCCGCTGCGGGCGCGGCTCGAGGACTTCGACGTTGTCGATATCGGTGTCCTGGGTTCGGCCTACTTCGTCGGCTTCGTACTGGGTTGCCTGGTCGGACCCTACCTGGTTCGGCGTGCTGGCCACATCCGCACCTTCGCGGCCCTGACCGCGATCGCGTCCACGGTCGTCCTGGCGCACCCGCTGGCCCTGTCGCCGATCGCCTGGTGGATCATGCGCGCCACGACCGGCTTCTGCTTCGCCGGCCTCTACCTGGTGATCGAGAGCTGGCTGAACGAGCGCTCGAACAACCAGAACCGCGGCCTGATCATGGCGGTCTACACGATCATCAACCTGACCGTGATCACGCTGGGCCAGATGATGATCACGCTCTATGACCCGAGCGAGTTCGCCCTGTTCAACATCGCGTCGATCCTGGTGTCGCTGGCCGCCGTGCCGGTCGCCATGAGCGCAGCGCCGGGCCCCGCGCCGGTCGAGGGCGTGCGGCTGCGCCCCACCCACCTCTTGAAACTGTCCCCGGTCGGCTTCGTCGGCTGCTTCGCCGTGGGCGTGACGAACGGCTCCTTCTGGAGCCTCGGCCCCCTGTTCGCGGCGGATATCGGCATGGACACCACGGGCATCGCGGTGTTCATGAGCGCGACGGTGCTGGGTGGCGCGCTGCTGCAATGGCCGCTGGGCCGACTGTCCGATCGCATGGACCGGCGCAAGGTCATCGCGCTTGCCTGCCTTTTGGCGGGTGGCGCCGGCGCGGCGCTGGTCGCCTGGGCGATCCGCGATATCGACATGGTAATCCCGGCAGCCGTGGTGTTCGGCGCCTTCACGTTCTCGATCTATGCCCTGTGCGCCGCCCACGCCAACGACTTCGCGACCCACGGTTCGTTCGTCGAGATGGCCAGCGGCCTCCTGCTGGTCAACGGCATCGGCTCGGTGCTGGGCCCCATCGCCGCGGCATTCTTCATGGAGGGGTATGGCCCGGCGGGGCTGTTCGTGGTCACCGCCGTCGTTCACGTGGCCATGGCAGGCTTCGCGCTTTACCGCCTCGCGGTGCGCAAGGCGGTGCCCGACGACCTGAAGCCGGTCTTCGTCGCCGCGGCACCCGGCGCGGTGACCCTCGATCCACGCGCAGAGCACCCCGACCAGACCCCGGCGCAAGCCGGGGCGTGAATCGGGCTCGCGCTCAGAACGCGACGATATGGCTGTGGCCCAACAGCGACTCGTAGACGCAGGCCTCGCGCACCAGCGCGTGGCTGCCTCGACGAAAGATGAAGATGTTCTCTCAATAACCTGCAAAAGCGTAGGTTTCGCCATCTGTCATCAGGCAGACGCCGCGTGGCCAGCGCAGGCCCAATCAATCGGTTTCGATGATGGTGCGCCGCCGGTCTTCGCCGCCGATGACGGCTAAGGTGTTGGATTAAGTAAAGGTCGCTATCGCTTTATCGTTAAACGGGTCGGCGACGATGCTCTGTCCACGCATCATGCGAAGACCATCCGGAGGCAATTCGGTGGTGGCCCCACTGGCGCCATCGCCCAGGAGGATTGGGACCGTCAGGTAGCCCAGCGATTCCCGTTCCGAATGATCGATGTCGTAGACGACATCGAGGTCCGCCAGACGCCGTTGGGCATCGTCGAACGAGGTGACGCGCACCTGCAGGCCGAGACAATGCGGTCGAGCCGATGGGCCGCCACGTGGCGGACCTCGTGGATCCTGTGGGTACCGGGCAGCTTGGCGACGAGCGTGCCATCGGCCGTATCGAGCACGGTCACGCACGGTTCGACGCCGTAGCCGATCCCCGGCGCCGGGGTTCCCTGTCCCTCCGGCCACGCGGTGCTGCCGTAGTTGGCGATCACCAGGTACCGACCGTCGGCGGTCAGCGTCAGGTCGTGGGGCGCGATGCCGTGGCCGTTCCATACGTCAAGCACGGCCAAGCTGTCCGGATCGCGCACCGCGATGCGGCCGGTGTGGTCCTCCGGGGATCCTGTGAAGCGCAGGCCAGGATCACGCCGTTCGGCGACGAAGGCGACGCCGCGGTCGATCGCGTAGACAGCGTGCCCGCCGAAGACGTAGCCTTCGGCATGGGGCAAAGCCATACCCAAGACGTCCAGCGTTTCCGTTGCGAAGCGCAGCAGGACCGGATCGTTCATGCCGACCCACAGCGCGTCCGCGCCGCCTGGAGCAACCGCGATGGCGTGGCCTGAGATGGGCATCAGGGCCCGGCGGGTCTCCCCGCCGCGCGTGTCGACCCGGCTGACCATCGTGACGATGCCGTCGTAGCCGGCCGGCAGGGCGCGGGCAGCCACCGCATCGGCGCGCAACGGCCGCCCACGCAGGTACGCGGCATCGGGCTCGTAGCCGGGCACCAGCGGGATGCCGGCGCCGACGCTTGAGTCCGCCCGTGCCCAACCCGCGAACGGCGCGGCGAGTGCCGCGCCGAGAACTGTTCTTCGACTACTCGGAACTCGAACCACTATCGCTCTGGCTCGAACGGCGCGATTCGCGATCGTTCGCGGCGCGGCCCGTGCCCAGGTCGGTTCACGTGTTGCCAAGGCCAGGGTCGCGCGGCTCGCCGGGTCCCGTGCTCACGGTACCGTCGTCGCTGATCGACACCCATTGCCCCGCGCCCATGCCGATGGGCTCGCCGCCCTCGGGCGTAAAGGTCAGGCTGCCCTGGAGCACGGTGATGATGACCCGCAGGTTCTCGATCACCTCAACGATGAAGTCGGTGCCGCGCACGCCGATGACCGCGACTGACGTGGAGATGGCCTAGGAATCCTTGGACAGGCTGCCCGTGATGACACGGAACACACCATTGGTCAGGTCGACGGCGAACTCGCCTTCGCCCGTCGCCAGGTCGTAGACGAAGCTGTCGAGCGTCACTGAACTCGAAGAGCCAAGCCTGAACTCGGTACCGTCGAGGAACTGGATGTGCAGGGCGCCGCCGGACACCATCTCGACCACTTCCTCCGCGACCACGTCGTCGGCAAGGAACAGGTCCAGCCGTTCGCCCTGGGGCGGCGTGCCGTATGCCCAAACGGCGACGTGCTGCACCGTACCGATCTCGGCCAGCGCCACGCCGCTATCGTCACCATCGACCCGGCGGCGACCAACGCACCGCTCAGGCCTTCGCCATCGTAGACCGCATGAACCAACCTCCGCGCATGGTACCCCCCAAACGCCTCGGCGTTGGGCGCATGGTACGCCTCTCCGGGTCGTCCCGAACCCCCCGTTCACCATGGATTGAACGCATGGACCGTCGTCTTGCCTGAGGACCCGCGTCTGCGTTATGACCGTGCCAAGCCTGTTCCCCGGTAGCTCAGCAGGTAGAGCAAGCGGCTGTTAACCGCTGGGTCGCTGGTTCGAGTCCGGCCCGGGGAGCCATTTCGCGGGGACCGATGCTTGGCGTCGGTCCCCGTTTTCGTTCGCCATCCTCAACTTGGGCCCGAGGCGGGACCTGTATCTCAGGTCGCCAACCGGCCGCGCCGGCGGCCGAGCGTTGCGCCGATGGTTTGGGCCGTCACTTCGGTGACGTAGTAGATGCCGTCCACGATGCGGCCCCCGTCGGGGCTCCAGCGCGTCGCGTCGTAGTCCCAGCCGAACAGCGTCGCCTTCTTCTCGGTGTCGTTGACCAGCCGACGCAACTTGCGGGTCAGGACACCCTCGAAGTGCGACAGCACGCGTATGTCGTCGTCCTTGGTGACGCGCAGCAGGTCGGACATGGCCACCCGGCCATCCTTGGTGCCGAACAGGACCAGACGTTTGACATGCTCGTCGGCCAAGCCATGGATCAGTTTCACCGCCAGGTCGGGTGTAAGGTCGACGGGGCGCCGCCAGCGAAATTGCGCGTTCGGCACTTGCCGGCGCGGCTCCACTGGACGTCCGCCCAGCACAGCCGTAAGTTCCGCCTGGGTCTCCGCGGACAAGCGCCGGAAATCGGCGGCGTCGATCACGAGCTGCATGGTTTCCCCCAAGCTCGATAGCGATTGCATCACATTAGCGCCGCGCGCGACGAATGTCGCGCGGCCCAATCATTGCTGGATTCCTCCTGCCTCGTTAACCTTGGGCTTGAGGGGAGAACCATGGACACCGTCGCCAGGGACTTCCGCAGCGCCCCGTCGATCGGCATCGAGGCTTATCATCGGGCCGACTACGCCCGAGCGTGGACCATCTTGCCCGAACTGGCTAGGCGCGGCGATCCGCAGGCCCAATATTATCTTGGTGCCATGTACCATTTTGGCCAAGACACTGACCCGGATCCGGTCGCCGCGGTGCGTGGTATCGACGCGCCGCGGAAGGTGGTGTCGCCGGTGCGCAGCGCAATCTGGGGGGTTCTATACGAGGACGGTTTAGGCCTTGAACGGGATCCGGCTCAGGCGGCGATCTGGTACCACCGGGCCGCCGAGCAGGGCAACGCCCTGGCCCAGCACAACTTGGCGATGCTCTATGGCGCCGGACGCGGCGTGCCCGAGGATGACGACGAGGCGACGCGTTGTCGCAGGTCGCCTTCGCGCTGCGCTGCCGTTTCGGCGTCGGTACCGATCCCGACCCAGCGGCCGCCTTTGCTTGGCTTTGCATTGCCGCCCGTGATACATCGCGCGGCGCCGAACACGACCGGGCGGTGTGGCTCCGCGATCTTATGAAACGCAACCTCGACGAAGCGGTGAAGGACGAGGGCCGTGTCCGCGCCGCCCGCTAGACCGTCGGCGCCACGCCTTAGATCGCCACGAACAGCGAGGGGGTTCCATGCCGTCGTTCGATATCGTCTCCAAGGTCGAGATGAACGAGGTGGACAACGCCATCTCTGGTGTCGTCCGCGAGATCGGCCAGCGTTTTGACTTCAAGGGCTCCCATTGCACGGTCGAGCGCAAGGACGCCGACGTGACCATGATCGCCGATGACGAGACCAAGCTGCGCCAGATGCAGGAGCTGCTGCGCGTCCACATGACCCGCCGCAAGGTCGAGCATCAGGCGCTTTCGTTCGGAGAGGCGGCGAAGGCCGCGCAGGGCCGGCTGCGCCAGGTCGTCACGGTCCGGCAGGGCATCGACCGCGAGCTCGCCAAGTCCATCGTTCAGTCGATCAAGGGCACCAAGCTCAAGGTTCAGGTGGCGGTGCAGGGCGACGAGCTGCGCGTCTCCGGCAAGAAGATCGACGAGCTGCAGGATGCGATCGCGCACGTGCGCGGTCTCGGCATCGAGCAACCCCTGCAGTACGTGAACTTCCGCAGCTGAATCCATGGACCGCGGACGGCGTGGTGGTTCGGCTCGTCACGGGCGGCAACGGCTTCATCAGCCGGCACCTGGTTCGTCTGTTGCGCGATCGGGGCGAGTGCGTCCGCGTGCTCGACGTGGACGGCAGCGTTCCGCCGCCGGGCGGTGCCTAACAGATCGTCGGCGACATCCGCGACGCCGACGTGCCGGGCATCTACTGCCGCTCGAAGCTGGCAGCCGACCGCCTGGCGAGCGACGCGGCTCGGTCCGGCGCGCCCGTCGTTATCGTGCACCCGACCATGCCGGTCGGGCCCGGCGACCGGCGCCTTGCCCCTCCCACGGCGATGATCCTGGGTTTCCTGCGCGGCCGTCACTCCGCGTACTACGATGCGGCCTTCAACCTGGTCGATGTGCGCGACGCGTCGGCGGGATTCGCCGCGGCCGAGGCGTGGGCGACGCTGGTGAGCCATCGACCGCCACTGGCCACGGTGGCGGGTGTGCGGCTGGTTCGCTCGCCGCTCAGCTTCCATGGTACGGATTCGTGGCGCGCGCTCGGGCTGGCATCCCGACCGCTGGTTGATTCCCTTGTCGATCTGATCGCGGATCTGGTGTCGCGCGTTCTTGTGACGGGCGGTAGGGCATGGGGGCCCTTGTCGTCCTAGGCGCTGGGTCAGCCGCGCTCGGCGGCGATGACGAAGTAGTCGAGCGTGCCCTGCGCCAGAAGGGCATCGATGCGCACCCAGTGCGTGCACTCGGCGAGGATCATGGCGCCATAGCGCGCGTCGACTTCATCCCTGCGCAGGCGCTCGGCCAGATGGGCCCAGGTCTGGGCGAGGCGGGCGCGGAGCGCGGCCTTGCTTGACTGGGTCGACGCCACCGCGAATCCGGCCTTGGTGAGCGCGTCCTTCAGGGCGTCCGCCGTGACCAAGCTGGCCGGCGCGGCACGCGACGCGCCGATTGCTACGTGCGCCGCGTCCTTGGCCGTGGCGGAGTCGCCGACGATCTGCGCGACGATGAGCTTGCCCTTGGGCTTGAGCGCGCCGTGCACCGCCGTCAACAGCGGTTCGAGCGAGGGCGCATCCGTCAGGCCATGGACCGCAAGGGCGTGGTCGAACGCGGCCTCCCCGAAGGCCGGCGCGGATGGGTCAAGGGTCTCGAACGTCAGGGCCGCCGCGTGGCTGGTCTGCGTCGCGACCTCACCGGCTCGCGCGGCCAGGGCGCAGCCGAGCGCGTAGGCCTTGACCGTGGCGCCCGTTTCGCGGGCGATGGCACGGCTGGCGCCGCCGAGGCCGGGCTCGAACTCCAAGATCGTCGAGCCCTTGGCGAGGCCGAGGTCCTTGGTCGCGTCGGGCATGATGTCGAGCACGCAAGGCGCCAGATGCCCCGGCCCCCCACAGCCACTGCAGCAGGGTGTGATCGGCCTCGGTCCGGGTCGGATCGATATCCGTCGGCTCAATCATGTCGAGCGTCAGTTCGAGGATTTCGCCGTCGATGCCCACACGGCTGCCACGACGCGACCGCAGTCACCGCACGACCGTTGCGAAGCGCTGGCCGAAGCTGGGGCCCGCCGCGGTCTTGGACACGGCCTTGGCCTTGGCGCGCGGCTGACGCCGGAGCCCCTTGACCTTGACCCGTGGAAGCGTGGCCGTCGCCGCGGTCGCCATGGCCCCACTGTCGGACCATGGCGTTGACCGAGGCTAAATGTCAGGCCGCCGGGGCCGCGAGCAAGGACGCCACCGGTGTGCCGAGCCAGCCCGCTTCGCGCTTGCGCCAGTAGAGGCCGCGTAGGTCGCTGGTCACCACGCCGGGCGCCCCGTTGCCCAAGGGGCGGCCGTCAATACGCGTCACGGGCATGATGCCCCCGGCGGTGGACGACAGGAACGCCTCGTCGGCACCGTGCAGGGCCTCGGGGCCGTAGTTTCCTGTCTCGACGGCGAATCCGGCCTCGCGCGCCAACTCCATCACCGTGCGCCGCGTGATCCCCTCCAGCACATTGCCGGCCGGCGTGTGGAGCCGTCCTCCCTTGACGAAGAACAGGTTGAACCCCGGCCCTTCCGACAGGTGCCCGGCGGGCGTGCACAGCACCACGTTGTCCGCGTCGCGATCCAGGCCCTGCAGCATGCCGCGTTGCAGGTCCATCCAGTTGAAGTTCTTGACCGTCGGATCGATCGCCTCGGTCGGCGTGCGCCGGTTCTCGACGATCGCCACGTCGATGCCGATCTCCTGCTTCTCGGGCCAGACGATCCAAATGTAGGGCAGCGCGAAGGCGATGAATCGGTGAACCGCGTTGCGCAGGTCCCTGCGCGTCGGGTCGGGGAATCGTCCGCGCGTCACGATCATCTGGACGAAGGCGTCGTCCAGGCCGGCTCGCTCGACGCACGTCGCCAGGATGCGTGCGAGCGCCGCGTCGTCGTGCGGGCACGTCAGCCGCATGCCGGCCATGCTGCGCCGGAAGCGCGCGATGTGGTCGTCGAGCCGGAAGAACTGCCCGCGCCAGACCGACGTCGTGTCGTAGACCGCATCGCCACGCAGGAAGCCAAGGTCGAACAGCGGGAGCCGCGCCTCCTCGGCCGGCACGTACGCATCGTCGATGTAGGCGATCCCGACCATGAAGACCTCCTCTGCGAGGAACGATTGTACGCCGCGAAGTGACGTGCTGGCCAAGAACGAGCGCCGACGCCCCGCTCAGCGCCGCTCGTAGACGGCCTCGAGCGTGGGCGGGCCGTCGCATGTCACCGCGCCGCGCTCGACCAGCGCGATGATGTGGGCCAGCACCGAACAGCCCGCCGCCGCGTGCAGGTACTTCGGCACGTCGTCGTAGATCGTCGCCACCAGGTGCGGAATGGTCGAGGGCCCGATCGCGAGCGCGGACAGGATCTGCCTTTCGCGCGCGTGACGATGGTCGATGAGCGCGGCGATGTGCGCCGCTGGGTCGCGCACCGGTGGCCCGTGGGTTGGCCACAGCGTCCCTTCGCGTCGAGCGAGCAGTCGGTCGAGCGAGGTCATGTACGCGGCCATGTCGCCGTCCGGCGGTACCACGACCGTGGTCGACCAGCCCATGACGTGATCGCCGCTGAACAGCGCATCCGCCTCGCGCAGGGCGAAGCAGAGATGGTTGGAGGTGTGCCCCGGCGTGTGGATCGCCTCGAGCGTCCAGCCCGGGCCGGCGATGACGTCACCATCGCGCACGCACTGATCGGGCACGAACGCCATGTCCGCGCCCTCCTCGACCCGGGTTTCCAGTGCTCCGCCGCGCCCCGCTCCATGAGGGCCGAAGCCGTGCACCGTCGCGCCCGTTGCCGCCTTGAGCGGACGCGCGGCTGGCGAATGGTCGAGGTGCGTGTGGGTCACCACGATGTCGGTGATCCGCTCGTCCTTCAGGCACGCCAGCAAGGCATCCACGTGCTCGGGCAGGTCCGGGCCGGGGTCGACGACGGCGATTCGCCCCTCGCCCAGGATGTACGTGCCCGTGCCGTGGAAGGTGAAGGCGCCGGGATTGCGCGCGACGACCCGGCGGATGCCCGGCGCCACCGGCTCGGCGGCGGCGTACTCAAACGTCATGTCGCGGACGAACTGCATCGGCACCCCCCGTCGTCGCCCGGTAATGCGCGACCATCATCAAACTAGCACGGCCGTGACGGCGGTCACGGCCCGCGGCCCGGTGGCTGTGCGCCCGCGCACAGCCCCATGGTGAACGGTCGGTTAACGTTTGGGTCAGTCGCCGCCCTGGAGGCCAACACGCCATGACGATCGACCCCATCCGGAAGCTTCTGGAGGACGCCGATCTGCGGGCCCTGATCGACGACGTCGAGGAGCACTCGAAGCTCGACCACGTGGTCATCGTGACCCTGAAGACCCGCCGCACCCGGTCGACGGAACCCAAGCCGGCCCGTTCGCGTGACGACGACCACAAGGCGTGACGCTGTAACAAACTTGTCGTTTGACCGTCATACTGCGCGTCTCTAGCAAGGCTGCGGCCGGTTGCCCCCCGTCGGTCGGCCGGCAGGCGTTGCCGGGCATCGACGCGAGGCTGGGTCATGGGCTGGGAGGTCGAGCTCGAGTTCCGGTCCAGCCCGGCCGTCTGGGCCCGACTGGCCGAGGCCAGCGCGACCAGCGCGGGAACCCTCGGCCCCGCCGTCACACGGCATCTGGACAGCACCTACTTCGACACGGCCGACGGCGCGCTCGCGCGGCATGGCATCGTCGCGCGCGTCCGCGCCGAGGGCGACCGCCGCCCGTTCACCATCAAGACGGCGGCCGAAGCACGGGACGGACCGAGCGTACGGCACGAATGGAACTTCGAGACGATGGGCGACAGGCCGGACGTCGCGCTGATCGCTCGGCATGTCCCGGGCGCGCCGCCGGTCGACGCGCTTGTTCCCGTTTACCACACGAGGATCACGCGGGTGACCCGGCGCCTGGAGCCGCGCCCGGGTGTCGCCATTGAACTCGCCTTCGACGATGGCGTCGTGAGCGCCAGGCGACGAAGGGCCCGCGTGCGCGAGATCGAAATGGAGCTGGTCGAGGGCCGGCCGCACGATCTCTTCGTCGCGGCGCTCGCCTTGCACCGCGAACTCGGGCCGCTACGCCTGCAAACCGTGACCAAGTCGGAACGTGGCCACGCCCTGGCGCGCGGTGCCGCGCCGCCACCGGTTCACGCCGCAACGCTCGTGCTCGATCCCAACCAGGTGTCCGGGGACGCGTCCAAGGCGATCCTGCGCTCGTGCCTCGGCCAGATCGTCGCCAACCAGGCCCCGGCTCACGCGGGCATGGACAACGAAGGCGTGCACCAGATGCGCGTCGGTGTGCGCCGCCTGCGCGCCGTCTTGGACGGCCTTGCCCGCCTGTTGCCGCGCAAGCGCCGACGGACGTTGCGGACGGAGTTCATCTGGCTGGCGCGCGAACTGGGGCCGGCGCGTGACTGGGACGTGTTCATCGAGGAGCGCCTGGCGCCTCGCCTCGCGGCCGAGGCGCTGGCGCCTCACGCAGCGCTCCTGCGCGAACGCGCCGCGGCGGAGCGGGCCAAGGCCTACCGCCGCGTGCGTCGGGCCATCGGCGCCCCGCGTTACACGACCATCCTGCTCGATGCCATGGCGTGGCTCGACGAGCCATGGGACGGCACGGTCAAGGCGCGCCGCCGAGTGCGCCTGCGACGCCCCATCGGCGATGTCGCCAAGCGCCTCCTGCGCGACGTCGACCGCACGGTCCGCCAAGCCAAGGTTTCGATCGTCGAAGCCGACGCCGAGACCCTGCACACCGTGCGCATCGCCGCCAAGAAAGCACGCTACACCGTGGAGTGCCTAGCCAACCTGGCGCCGGCCTACGCCGTCGGGCCCTACGTTAAGGCGCTGAAGCGTGTTCAGGATGCGTTCGGCCAAAGCAACGACTCCGCGCACGCGTTGGTCATGACCGGGCGGCTGACCACGGGCCTGCCCGACGGCACGGCCAAGGCCGTGGCGGCGGCCCTGGTGGACGCGAACGGCGACCCCGACCTACGCGAGAAGCTGCGCAAGACCTGGCGGGCGTTCGGCCACGTCACGCCGATCCATCGCGCGTCGGCTCGGGTCGCGGCCGCCTCCAGGTCCGCGGGAACCACGTAGTGGACGAGTTGTCCCACTCCCGGTTTCAGGTCCTCCCACGCGGCGATGTCGAGGTCGATCGTGGCGAACGCGCCGGTCGGGAACTTTCCGCGCACGCGCCCGAGCCCCTGGCCCGTGGCCGCGAGGCGCAGGACCAGATCCTGAAGGTCCGGGTTGTGCCCCACCACCATGGCCACGGCGACGTCGCCGCCCAGGCGCTTCATTGCCTGCTCATAGGGCGCGACACCGGCGCAGTAGAGCGTCTTGGCGTAACGCACGGTGGGACGACGGACGAAGGCGCCGAGCAGCCCCGCCAGCGTGGCGCGGGCCCGCGCGGCCGCGGAACACAGGACAACATCCGGCTGCACGCCGGTTCGGGCGCAATGGGCCGCCAGAAGGCCCACCGCCCGATGCCCGCGCGGACTGAGCGGCCGGTCATGATCGTCGAGGCCTTCGTCGCTCCAGGCAGATTTGACGTGCCTTAACACATGGACCCGCTTCATGAAGGCTCTGCCCCGACACCGAAACGACACGACCGGTGTGGTATAAGCATAGGGCCATGACGACACGACGACACGCGGAGAAATGGAGGAACAGCGTCGCCACGCAGCCGGGTCTGCGCATACCGCCCGCCGGCGACGGCAGCGTGGCCATCGATGCGACCTCTCGCGAGCGATTCATCAACCGCGAGGTGTCATGGCTGAAGTTCAACGAGCGCGTGCTTGAGGAAGCGTTCAACGCGGCGCACCCCTTGCTCGAGCGCGTGCGCTTCCTGTCGATCTCGGCGAACAACCTGGACGAGTTCTTCATGGTGCGGGTCGCCGGCCTGACCAGCCAGATGCGTGCCGGCGTGACGCTTTCGTACTTGGACGGCCTGACCCCAGCGCAGCAACTGGCGCTGATCCGGACGCAGGCGCGCGAGCTGATGCACAAGCAGTGGGAGTGCTGGCATGTGCTGGCGGCCGCACTGCGGCGCCAGGGCATAGCGGTGATCGCGGCGGACGAACTGACCGCGGGCGAGCGCGCCTGGCTCGAGGCCTACTTCGCCGACGAGGTGGAACCGGTGCTGACGCCGCTGGCCATCGACCCGGCGCACCCCTTCCCGTTCATCCCGAACTTCGGCTTTTCGCTGGTGCTGCAGCTCCACCGAAAGAGCGACGGCGTAAGTCAGCGCGCGCTCGTGCCCTTGTCCTCGCGCCTGCCCCGCTTCGTGCGCCTGCCCGGCGACCAGGCACGCTACGTGCCGGTCGAACTGCTCGTGCAGCTCAACCTCGGGCGTCTGTTTCCCGGTTTCGATGTGCACGCCCGCGGCGAGTTCCGCATCGTGCGCGACAGCGAGATCGAAATCGAGGAAGAGGCCGAGGATCTGGTGCGCGTGTTCGAGAGCGCGCTGAAGCGCCGGCGCCGCGGCAACGTGATCCGCCTCAAGGTCTCGGAAGGCTTGAGCGACGAGTTCCTGAACTTCGTGGTGAGCGCGCTCGGGGTCGACGCCGACGACATCTACCCGGCCGAGGGACTGCTTGGCCTGGCCGATATCCGCCAACTCATCGACGACAACCGCGTCGACCTGCTGTTCAAGCCGTTCAATCCGCGCTTTCCCGAGCGCATCCGCGATTTCGGCGGCGATTGCCTCGCCGCCATCCGCAACAAGGACATCATCGTCCATCATCCCTACGAGAGCTTCGACGTGGTCGTGCAGTTCATCCGCCAGGCGGCGGAGGATCCGTTGGTCGTGTCGATCAAGCAGACGCTCTACCGCACCAGCAACGATTCGCCGATCGTGCGTGCGCTGATCGCGGCGGCGGAATCGGGCAAGTCCGTCACCGCCCTGGTCGAGTTGAAGGCCCGCTTCGACGAGGAGGCCAACATCAAGTGGGCGCGCGACCTGGAGCGCGCCGGCGCCCAGGTGGTGTACGGCTTCATGCACCTGAAGACCCACGCCAAGATTTCGCTCGTGGTGCGGCGCGAAGGCGGCCGGCTGGTGTCCTACGTGCACTTCGGCACGGGCAACTACCATCCCATCACGGCCCGCATCTACACCGACCTCTCGTACTTCACGTGCCACGCGGCGCTGTGCCGCGACGCCAACCGGGTGTTCAACTACCTGACCGGGTACGCAACGCCGGCGAAGCTCGAGAAGCTGGCGATGGCGCCTCTCGACCTGCGCAAGGCGATCATCGGCCTGATCGACGAGGAGATCGAACACGCACGGGCCGGCCGGCCGGCGGCGTTGTGGGCAAAGCTGAACGCCGTGGTCGACCGCAAGGTGATCGACGCGCTCTACCGCGCGTCCCAGGCCGGCGTCACCATCGACCTGGTGGTGCGCGGCATCTGCTGCCTGCGGCCCGGCGTGCCGGGGCTTTCGGACAACATCTGCGTCAAGAGCGTGGTCGGCCGGTTCCTGGAGCATTCTCGCGTCGTCTGCGCGGGCAACGGAGGCGGCCTACCCTCGGCGAGCGCGAAGGTGTACATCTCCTCGGCCGACTGGATGTCACGCAGCTTCGACTGGCGGGTCGAGACCTTGGTCCCCATCGAAAACGCCACAGTGCGTCAACAGGTGCTCGACCAGATCATGGTCGCCAACATCAAGGACGTCTCACAGACGTGGCTCTTGCGCGCCAACGGCTCGTACATTCGGCTCCAAGCCGAGCTGGACGCCTTCAGTTGCCACCAGTTCTTCATGACCAACCCCAGCCTGTCGGGCCGGGGCAGCGCGCTGCGCCGGCTTCGTGCCGCCGTCCCCGGCAAGGCCGCGGCCGAGTAGGCGCGAGGGCCGACCGGCCGGCGCGGCCCGGGCGGCCGGGCGGCCGTACGCCGTCGTCGACGTCGGCTCGAACTCGGTCCGCCTCGTCGTCTTCGAAGGGGTCCGGCGCGCGACCGTCACGCTCTACAACGAGAAGGTCACCTGCGAGCTTGGACGCGGCCTCGACGAGGGCGGCCGCCTTGATCCCGCCAATGTCGCGCGCGCCGTCGCTGCCATCACGCGTTTCGTCGCCATCGCGCGCAGCGCCGGCGCCGGCGCCGTCGACCTGATCGCCACGGCCGCGGTGCGCGACGCGGTGGACGGCGAAGCCTTCGCCGTGGCGGTGCGCCAGGCGGTTGGTGTACCCGTGCGCGTGCTGAGCGGCGCCGAGGAGGCGCGGCTGGCGGCGCTCGGCGTGGTCTCGGGCATCCCCGGCGCCGACGGCATCGTCGGCGATCTGGGCGGCGGCAGTCTGGAGGTGGTGGACGTCACGGCTGGCGCCATGGGCCGGCACGGCACCCGGTCGGTCGGACCACTCCGCCTCATGGCGCTCGGCGGCGCGGCGTCCTCGTCGGCGGCGCGCGAGGCCGTGGACCGCGAGCTCGGCGCCCTGCCCTGGCTCACGGCCGGGCGCGGGCGACCGATCTTCGCGGTCGGCGGCGCGTGGCGCGCGCTCGCCCGGCTGCACATGGCCCAGGCCGACTACACGCTGAGGGTGCTGCACAACTACCGCCTGAACGCCGTCGAGGCCGATGATCTGTGCGCGCTGGTGATGCGCATGGGGCACCAGAGCCTGCGCCGCGTCGCCACCGTCTCGCGCAACCGGCTCGCCGCCTTGCCCTGGGCGGCGCTGGTGCTGCAGCGCCTGCTGGCCGTGACGGGGGCCGGCGCGGTCGTCTTTTCGGCCAACGGCCTGCGTGAAGGCGCGCTGTTCGATCGGCTGAGCGCCGCCGAGCGCCGACGCGATCCGTTGCTCGCCGCGTGCGCCGACGCGGTGCGTGACCAGGAGCGTATCGGGCCGCATGGCGAAGCGCTGCGCCGCTTCCTCGCGGCGGCCTTTCCCGGCGAACCGCCACGCATCGCCCGCCTGCGCCATGCCACCGCGCTGCTGAGTGATGTAGCCTGGCGCGAGCATCCGGAATACCGGGCCGACATCGCGCTGCAGACGGCGCTTCACCTGCCGTATGGCTGCCTGGCCCACGACGAGCGCGCCTGGATCGCGTTGGGGCTGCACGCCCGCTACGGCGGCGTCACCGACGCGCCCGAGACCAGGCTGCCCCGCCGCCTGCTCGACGAAGCGGATGCAGGGCTGGCGCGGACCACCGGCCTCGGCCTGCGTCTCGGCTTCGCGCTATCGGGGGCATCGCCCCGTGCGCTCGGCCAGGCGGTGCTGGTGCGCGATGGAGCGCGGCTGGTGCTCAAGGTCGGCCCGCGGCTCGCGCCGATGCTGGGCGAACTGGTCGAACGTCGCCTGCGCGCGGTCGCCGAGGCGGTAGGAGCCGAACCGGTGATCGTCACGGCGACAACGCCGCCCCGCCCCGCCTGATCGGCGCGGACGTCAGCCCCCGTGGGCGGCCCTGTGCCGTTCGACGGCGCGGGTAAGCAGTATCACCGCGACCCCGGCCAGCAGGCCCCAGAACGGCGCGCCGATGCCCAGGATGCCGACGCCCGACGCGGTCACCGCCAGGGTCATCACGGCGGCGGCGCGGTCGCGCTCCTCGCCGAGCGCGCCGGTCAACGCCCCCATCAGAGGACCGACCAAGGCGAGACCCGCGACCGTCGCGATCAGCACGGCTGGCAGCGCGCCGAGCAGCGCGACGAAGGCGCCGGCGAAAACCGCCACGATCGCCCAGAAGACGCCGTAGATCACGCCGGCGCGCCAACGCTCGCGCGGATTGGGGTGCGCGTCCGAGCCCATGCAGAGGGCCGCGGTGATCGCCGCCAGGTTGGTCGTGTGCGCCCCGATGACCGCCGTGGCAGCCGACGCGAGGCCCGTGGCGGCCAGCACGGAACGGACCGGAGGCTCGTAGCCCGACGCCCTGAGCACCGCGAAGCCGGGTAGATTCTGGCCCGCCATGGTGACCAGGAACAGCGGCACGCCGAGCCCGATCAGCGCCGATGGTTCGAACGCCGGCGCCACTAGGACAAGCGCCGTCATGCCGCCGGCCAGGTCGGGCACGGTGGCCCGGCCGAGCGCGGCGGCCAGCGCCACGCCGGCGACCAGCACCGCGAGCACGGCAAAGCTCGGGTAGAGCAACCGCGCCACCACGAACAGGACCACCAGCGGCAGCACCAGCGCGGGCGCGGCGCCGGCGCCCTCGAACACGGCGACGACGAAACGGAACAGGATGCCAGCCAGCATCGCCGAGGCGACCGAGGCCGGGGTGCGCGCGATCAGGTTGCCGAACGGGCGGATCAGCGCCGCGAGCGTCACGAGCGTGCCCACCAGCACGAACGCGCCGACCGCCGCCGGCATGCCCATACCGGCGCCCGTCGCGGCGATCAGCGCGGCCCCAGGCGTCGACCAGGCGGTGACGATGGGCAGGCGCAGCCACAGGCTGAGGCCCGCGCTGGTCACCGCCGTGGCGATGGCCAGCCCGGCGACCCACGAGGTCGCCTGCGCCGAGTCGGCGCCTACAGCGGCCGCGGCGGCCAGGATCAGCGCGATTGTCGAGCCGAAACCGACCAGCACCGCCATCGCCGCGGCGACGACCAAGGACCACCGCATCGCCCCGTTCCCCCCCCTTAAGGAAAAGGGCGCCCGAGGGCGCCCTTCCCAGTCAGCCGCGATGATGCGCGAGGACGTCTAGGCCGTCCAGGCGCCGCTGCGGGTCAGCTCGTCCTGCGTCTCGACGATCGCCTCGTGCATGATGTCGAACATGCGGTCGATCTGCGACGACGAGATCACCAGCGGCGGCGAGAACACGCACAGATGGCCCATGGGCCGCAGGATCAGGCCCTTCTCCTGGCAGCAGCGGTCGACCTTGACGCCGACGCCCGCTTCCCAGGGGAACGGCTCCTTGGTCCTGCTATCCTTGACCATCTCGACGCAGCCCATCAGGCCGACGCCGCGCACGTCGCCCACCAGCGGCAGCTTGCCCAGGGCCTGCAGCCGCTGCTGGAAGTGCGGAGAGACACGGCGCACGTGGCCGCAAACATCCTGCTGCTCCATGATCTCGATGTTCTTGAGGCCCGCGGCGCACGCCACCGGATGGCCCGAGTACGTGAAGCCATTGCTGAACACGGCCGTCTCGGCCTTGGAGCCGAGCACGTCCTGATAGAGCTTCTCGGACGCGATGAACGCGCCGAGCGGCACGTAGCCCGAGGTCAAGCCCTTGGCGCAGGTGATGATGTCGGGGACCAAGTCGAAGACAGGCTCCGAGGCGAAGAAGTGCCCGAGGCGTCCGAAGCCGGTCACCACCTCGTCGGAGATGTAGAGAACGCCGTGCTTGCGGCATACCTCGAGCGTGCACCGGTGGTAGCCCTTGGGCGGGATGATCACGCCGCCCGACGCCAGGATCGGCTCGCCGATGAAGCACGCCACGTTGTCGGGCCCCAGCGCCAGGATCTTGTCCTCCAGGTCTTTGACGCACTGGTCGAGGAACGCCGCCTCGCTCATGCCGTCCGGCCGGCGGTACGGGTTGGGCGACGGCAGGTGGTGGACCCGGTCGGTCATCACGTCCATGTAGGTCTTGTCGCGCGCCTTGCCGCACAGCGACGAGGCCAGGAACGTGGACCCGTGGTAGGCGCCCTCGCGCGTGATGACCGCCTTCTTGTCCGGCTTGCCCATTACGTTGAAGTAGAACCACACGAAGCGGATCGCCGAATCGACCGCGCTCGACCCGCCGGTGGCGAAGAAGCAGCGGTCCAGATCGCCCGGCGCAAGTTCGGCCAGCTTCGCGCCCAGCTCGGCGTGCGGCGGCGTCGACAGCTTGCCGAACGGCGAGTAGTACGTCATCTGGCGCACCTGATCGGCGATCGCCTGGGCCATGGCCTCGTTGCCGTAGCCGATGTTGACGCACCACATGCCACCCGGGCCGTCGATGAACTTGTTGCCGTCCGTGTCGTAAACGTAGACTCCCTCTGAGTCGGCCAGCAGCAGCGTGTCCTGCTTGTCCGCGGACTTGAGATAGCCCCACGGGTGGATGACGTGTTCGTTGTCCTTCTCGCGCAGCGCGCGCGTGTCAAAACGAAGATTGCTCGTCACGATTTCACCTATGTATTTGAAGTCATTGATTTTCCGGGCAATCCACACCCCCGTGACCGCGATCCTGCCTGGAACGGCCACACGAAGCCTAAGCCCGGAACCGCGCCCCTGGCAAGGCCATTCGCTTGACGTGCGTTCAGTGAAAGAACCGCCTCGGACCCTCCCGGAGGATGCCATGACCACCGCGATCAAGGCCGTCGCCACCGTACAGGTGGACAACCCGCTGACCCGTGTCACCGAGTGGCGCTTCGCCCCCGGCGCCACCACGGGCTGGCACCGCCACGAGTACGACTATGTCGTCGTGCCGCTCATGGACGGTCGGGTGCATCTCAAGGAACCGACGGGCGAGCGCGAGGTCGCCATGCGCGAAGGCGCGTCCTACTTCCGTCAGGCCGGCGTGGAGCACGACGTGATCAACGCCGGCACGGCGGAGTACGCATTCATTGAGGTCGAGTTCAAGGCAACGAAATCCTGACCGCCTCGACTAGGACGGCCCTGACCGGACCGATATCCTGCGCCGCGTCGCACCGTCGCCCCGGCCCGGGGGGAGGAGCCGACGCCGTGAATCGTGTCGATGACGCGGAGTACGAAACAAACGTGCCGAATGCGCGCGATTCCGGCCGACCGTCCGCGCGTTCCATGCGCCACCGCTGTTTCGGCATCATGCTCCCCGCCAGCGGATTGGTCATCCTGCTCGGCATCGTCATTCACGCCCTGATCAAGGGCGCAGGCGCGATCAGCCTGGGCCCCAAGTCCTACACGGCGATCGCGTTCACCATCATTCTGACGTTCGTCGCCCTCTTTCTCGACACGCGTGCACGCAACCGGGTGCTCGAGAACCAGAAAAGGGAACTGCATCGGCTCGCCGAGGAACTGCGGGCGAACATGGACCAGATCCGCCACACCAACGCCGAGCTCGAGGTCGCGCGCGAGCAGGCCGTCGCCGCCAACCGGGCCAAGAGCGTCTTCCTCGCCAACATGAGCCAGGAGATCCGAACACCGCTGAACGGCGTGCTGGGCTACGCCCAGATCCTGGCGCGCGACGCCTCGCTCGGCGGGCGCCAGCGCGACATGGTCGCGACCATCAGCAACAGCGGCGGCCAGCTCCTCGCGATCCTGAACGACATCATCGACCTGTCGAAGATCGAGGCGGGCGCCATGGAGCTGCGGCCGACCGACTTCGACCTAGTCGATCTGCTCAACGGGGTCGCGGCGATCTACCGTCCGCGCGCCGACGAGAAGGGTATCGCCCTGACGGTCGATGGGCTCGGCGAAGGCCCGGTCGCGGTCAACGGCGACTAGGTGCGCCTGCGCCAGGTGCTGACGAACTTGGTGGACAACGCCGTGCGCTTCACCGACCGCGGCGCGGTCACGCTGAGTTGTCGACGTGACGGCAGCGATCGCTACGCCTTTGCCGTGCGCGACACGGGGGTCGGCATCCCGCGCGAGCTTCACGAGGCGGTGTTCGAGCCGTTCCGCCAGGGTGAGAGCGGCGCCCAGCCGGCGGCACGGGGCTCGGCCTGATCATCAGCCGCCGGCAGGTCAAAATCATGGGCGTTCGCCTCGGGCTCGCCTCGACGCCCAACGTCGGCACGACCTTTGCGTTCTCGGTCCCGCTGCGCCCCGCCGCCTCGTTCGTGCGCGAGCGCGAAAGCCGATCACGGCGCGTGTTGCGGTTGGTCGATGGCCACGCGGTCGTCGCCGGCGTGATCGTCGCCGATCCGCTCAACCGCGGCGTGGTCGTCGGCATGCTGCGCGCCGTCGGCTGTTCGGTGGTCGCCGGCTCGAAGCTCGCCGAGCTCGTCGCCGCAGGGCCCTTCGACGTGGTCCTCATCGATGCGCCCGCCACCGACGACGAGGCCGGGGCCACGGTCGCGGCCCTGGCCGTCAAGCCGGCGCCGCGCGGGACACTGGCGGTCGGCATCGGCGCCCTTTCGCAACGCGCGGAACGAGCGGGGCGCCTGGCGGGCTTCGGCGACATGCTGGCGTTGCCGATCCGGGCGGATGCGCTCTACGCGTGTCTTGAGAACAAGCTGGATGCCCACTTCGAGGCGGCCGAGGCCGACGCGACGCTCGCGCTTCGCGCGGCACTCATGCCGATGGTCGTGTCGGCCGATCTGCCGGCGCCGCTGCGCCGGCGCGTGGTCGAGGCGGCGCGCAGCGCCAGCATCACCGACCTGCGCAACGCCATCGAGGACATCACCTCCCTTGGCGGCCCTCACGCGGTGCTCGCGCATCGCCTCGGCGCCCTGGCGTGGAACTACGACATGGACGGCGTGCTGGGTGCGCTGGGCGAGAGAGACGAGCGTGACGCCTGACGAACGCTTGGTCGGCCGACGCATCCTGGTGGTCGACGACACGCCGGTCAACATCGAACTGCTGGCCGCCATCCTCGAACCGCACGGCTTCAATGTGCTGGTCGCAACGTTGGGCGAAGCCGCGTTGCGCGTCGCCGAGCGCACCCCGCCGGACCTGATCCTGCTCGACGTCATGATGCCGGGGCTCGACGGCTTCGAGACATGCGCGCGTCTGAAGCGCAACCCAGACCTGGCCGACGTTCCGGTCATCTTCGTCACCGCGCGCGACGAGCCCGAGGACATCGTCAACGGCTTCCGCCAGGGCGCCGTCGACTACGTGGCCAAGCCGGTGCGCCACGAGGAGGTGCGGTGCGTGTGCGCGCCCACGTCCTGCTCAAGTCGCTGAACGACGCGCTCCAGGCCAAGGCGGCCGAGGCCGAGGCCCCGCTCCACATCCTGTGTCACGATCTGCAGAACTCGGTGGGCGCGGCACACGGGTTCCTGCGGTTGATCGACGATTCCCGGGAGTCCGACGACAGTCGCCGCCTGCTGGGCGTGTCCCGTGCAGCGCTGGACCACACCGGGGAGATCATCGACTACGTGCGCGAGCTGCGGGCGCTCGCCGCCGGCAAGCGCAGCCTCACCCTGCGCGCGACACCCTTGGGCCTGTGCCTCGCATCGGTCGCCGGGCTGTTCCGCCTGCGCCTGGAAGAGAGCGCCTGTCGTTCAGGATGCCGCCCACGGCCGAGGCGGCCGGTCTAACGGTCCAGTTGGACGAGGCGCCTTTCGTCACCTGCGTCCTCAACAACCTGGTGTCCAACGCCATCAAGTTCTCGCACCCCGGCTCGACCATTCGCGTGGACGCCGAGCGCCTGGGCGACGAGGTGCATATGACCCTGGCCGATCAAGGCATCGGCATGTCGCCGGCCCTGGTCGCCGACATCTTCCGTACCGACCGGCCGACCTCGCGCGCCGGCACCGAAGGCGAGCTCGGCACGGGCTTCGGCATGCCGCTGGTCAAGCAGCACATCGAGCATTTCGGCGGCCGTATCGCCGTGGAAAGCCGGTCCGAGGAGGATCACGAGCAGGACCATAGCACCCACGTCCATCTCTACCTGCGCGCCGGCGCCGCCTCGTAGGACCGACGCTCGCAACGAGCGCGATCCTTCGGCCGTCCGGGCCACCCGGGAGGTTCTGTCCGGTCGGACGAAGTTGCTCGCGATTCAACGACCTAAGGCGGCCTGCCCGATCCGGTGGGATCACAAAGTGATTCCACCTGATCGGTCCCCGCTCTAGTCTCGCGGGCTCTGACTCTACGGTGGGACGATGCGCATCCACGACGATCTTTGCGCCCTGATCGGCAACACGCCCCTGGTGCGGCTGCGCCGTGCCTCCGAGCGCACCGGCTGCACGATCCTGGGCAAGTGCGAGTTCATGAATCCTGGGCAGTCGGTCAAGGACCGCGCGGCGCTCTCCATCGTGCGCGACGCCGAGCGGCGCGGTGCGTTGCGACCCGGCGGCGTGATCGTCGAAGGGACGGCCGGCAACACCGGCATCGGCCTTTGCGTCGTCGGCCTGGCGTGCGGCTATCGCTGTGTCATCGTGGTGCCGAGCAACCAGAGCCAGGAGAAGCTCGACATTCTCCGCCTGCTCGGTGCCGACCTGCGGCTAGCCAAGCCCGCACCCTACAAGGACCCCGAGAACTACCAGCACGTCTCGCGCCACCTGGCCGAGGACCTGGCGGCGAGCGAACCGAACGGCGCGATCTGGGCCAACCAGTTCGATAACCTGGCCAACCGACGCGCGCACTACGAGACGACGGGACCCGAGATCTGGGCGCAGACCGAAGGCAAGGTCGATGCCTTCGTCTCGGCCATCGGCACGGGCGGCACCATCTCGGGCACTGGCCTCGCCCTGAAGGAACGGCGCAAGGACGTCCGCGTGGTGCTGGCCGACCCGACCGGTTCCGGCATGCTCGATTGGGTCAAGACCGGCACGCCCAAGGCCGAGGGATCGTCGATCACCGAGGGCATCGGCCAGGGGCGCGTCACGGCCAACTGCAACGGTGCTCCGATCGACGACGCCGTGCGCGTCACCGACGCCGAGGCGCTGCTCGTCCTGTTCGAGCTGGCCCAGCACGAGGGGTTGTTGCTGGGCGGGTCGTCGGGCATCAACGTCGCCGGCTCAATCAAGACGGCCGAAGCGATGGGACCGGGCCACACCATCGTCACCCTGCTGTGCGATCACGGCGCGCGCTACATGAGCAAGATGTACAATCCGGTCTTCCTCCGCGAACGCGACCTGCCGGTGCCGCCATGGCTGGCGTGACCGAACTCGTCTTCCGCGACGCCGGCTACGTGCGGTCCGTGACCGGCGTCGTGGTGCGCGCCGGCGCCGATGGCATCGTGCTCGACCGCACGGTGTTCTACCCGACCGGTGGTGGCCAGCCGGGCGACCGGGGCATCATCCGCGCGGCCGACGGTACCGCGACGCTGATCGTCGATACGGTCAAGGGACCGGGGCTGGACGAGGTGGTTCACGTCCCCGCGCCGGGCGCGCCGTTGCCGTCCGTCGGTAGCACCGTCGAGGCCGTGATCAACTGGGATCGCCGCCATCGGCTGATGCGCATGCATTCATGTTTGCATCTCTTGTGCTCGCTGATCGACGCGCCGGTGACCGGCGGCCAAGTGGGCGAGGATCGCGGCCGCCTTGACTTCGACCTGCCCGACGTGACGCCCGACAAGGACGATCTGTCGCGGCGCCTGAACACCCTGATCGCCGCCGATCATGCCCTGTCCGCCCGGTGGATCAGCGACGCCGAGCTCGCGGCCAGCCCCGAGCTCGTGCGCACCATGTCGGTCAAGCCGCCCATCGGCAGCGGCCGGGTCCGGCTAATGGAGGTCGCCGGTGTCGATCTGCAGCCATGCGGCGGCACCCACGTACGCTCGACCGCCGAGATCGGCGCCGTCGAGGTGGTCAAGATCGAGAAGAAGGGCCGGTTGAACCGGCGGGTGATCGTGGCGTTCGTCGAGGGAAACGCGGCATGAGCGGCATGGACAGCCTGGTGTCGACCGCATGGTTGGCGGAGAACCTGGTCGCTCCGGACCTGCGGGTGGTCGACGCGTCGTGGTACCTGCCGGCCGAGAAGCGTGATCCGAAGGCCGAATACCGCGAAGCGCACATCCCCGGCGCGGTGTTCTTCGACATCGACGAGATCGCCGACACGGGGTCGCCCCACCCGCACATGCTGCCGAGCCCGGCCAAGTTTTCCTCGCGCGTGCGGCGGCTGGGATTGGGCGACGGCAACCGCATCGTGGTTTACGACGGCGGCGTCATGATGGCGGCGGCGCGGGTGTGGTGGATGCTCCGCGTCTTCGGCCACGACGACGTGGCCGTGCTGGACGGCGGCTTCGCGACGTGGCGCGCCGAGGGCTGTGCGGTCGAGGACCTGCCGCCGATGCCGCGCGAACGCCACTTCTCGGCTCGGTTCAACAACCTGATGGTGCGCGACATCGACCAGATGCGCGCGAACCTGACCAGCGCGCGGGAACAGGTGGTCGATGCGCGATCCGCCGGCCGCTTCAACGGCACGATGCCGGAACCTCGTCCCGGGCTGCGGTCCGGGCATATCCCGGGCGCGGTCAACCTGCCCTTCGACCGGCTGCTCGACCCCGCGACCAAGGCCTTGCGCGATCCGGCGGGCCTGCGCCGCGCGATCGAGGCGGCGGGACTCGACCCCAGCCGGCCGATCGTCGCCACGTGCGGTTCCGGCGTCAGCGCCTGCCTGATCGCGCTGGCCCTGCACCGCCTGGGTCATCGCGACGTAGCGATCTACGACGGCTCCTGGTCGGAGTGGGGCGCGCGGCCGGATACGCCCGTCGCCACCTGACACCGTGGAACCGGCGCTGCGATCCGCCCGGGACGGGGATGCCTCGGCGCTCGTGACGCTGTGGCGGGACAGGGTGGTGCGCCCGTGGAACGACCCGGTGCGTGACATCGAGCGCGCCCTGGCTCAGCCCCAGACGGCCCTGTTCGTCGCCGAGCACGAGGGTCGGATCGTCGCCAGCGTAATGGCCGGCGACGATGGCCATCGCGGCTGGCTCTACTACGTGGCCGTGGCCCCCGCATGGCGTGACAAGGGGCTCGGGACGCGCATGGTGCGCCACGCCGAAGCCTGGCTCGCCGGACGCGGCGTGCCCAAGACCGAGGTGCTGATCCGCGCCGAGAACGCAGCCGTGCGGTCGTTCTACGCGACGCTCGGCTACCAGCCGGCCGAGGTGTCCGTGATGGCCCGCTGGCTCGACGGACCGCCGGAGGAACGTGCATGACGGCGGACTCGCGCCGGGCGGTCGGCACGGCTATGGTCACCGCCATGATGAGGGGGCTCGCGATTCTGGTCATGCTCGCTGTGGCGCTGGCGGGTGCCGCCGTGGCGGCGACGCCCCTGCCCGCCGAGATCGAGGCGCGCATCGCGTCCGTGACCCAATCGCCCAACCCCGACGCCATCAGCGCCGCCGTGATCGAGGCGATCGCGGCGCGGCCCGACCAAGTGGAGGCGATCGTCGTGCGCACGGCGCGCGCGGCCCCGGCCTATTCGGTGCGCATCGCCGGCGATGCCGCGCGGGCTTTCCCGGCCTTCGCGCCACGCATCGCCGCGGCGGCCAGTACGGCGACGCCCGAGCAGGCACAGGTGATCGTCAAGGTTACCTCCGATCCGGCGGTCGGCGTGTCGCGTTCGAGCGTGACGCGCGCGGTCGAAGCGACGCCCGCGGTCGACACGCTCGAACGATCCGACTGGAAGGCTCGGCTCGCCCTGGGCGTCGGCGCGCACTTCTACCGCACGCCGAATATGCCGGGCGGCGTGCGCCTGACGGTCGACAATGGCCGCGACAACGATCTCGACCGCCTGCTCGCGGGCACGCGTACCGTCGACCCAGAACTCGAGCTCGGCCTCTACTTCGAGTTCTACTCGGGCCCGTGGAACCTGGGCGCCGACATCCGCCAGGGCGTCGGCCTCGACGATAACAGACACGAGGGCTTCCTGGGCGAACTGCACGTCGCGTACGCAGCGCGCATCGGCCGCGTCGAGCGCATCTTCGCCGGCGTCACGACCACGTACGCCGGACCCAGCTACATGCGCACGTACTTCAACAGCGGCGCGTTCAACGCCAACGAGGGCCTGCGCGACGTAGGCGTGTTCCTGACGGTCGAACACGACCTGTCGCGCCATATCTTCGCGCGGCTGGTGGGGCGCGGCCAGCGTCTGCTGTTCGATGCCGCCGACAGCCCGGTGACCGACAAGGATTCCAAGAACCAGTTCTACGCGGCGATCCAGCTCGGCTAAGTGTTCTGATCACCGCGACGCCGCCATGACGAACACCAAGCGCGCGAAACTGCCGACGGTCGAAATCGTGGTCACGTACATGACCATGGGCGAGCGGCCGACACGCCCGGCGCGGCCCGCGCCGCTGGGCAAGCTCGCGATCCTGCGCGCCGAGCACCCGACGGTGCCATTCTACCGGTTCCTCTACAACACGGTCGGCGAGCCGTGGCACTGGACCGACCGCCGACTGATGCCGGACGACGCGCTGCGCGCCAACATCGCCGACCCGAAGGTCGAGCTTTACGTGCTCTACGCCGCGGGCAGCCCGGCGGGCTACGCCGAGCTGGATTTCCGCCCCATGCCGGTGGCGAACCTGGCCTACTTCGGCCTGATGCCCGAGCACGTCGGGCACGGCCTGGGCGGCTGGTTCCTCGATTGGGCCGTGCGCGGGCTTTGGCTGCGTGGGCCAGAGCGGATCACCGTGGATACGTGCAACCTCGATCATCCGCGCGCGTTCCAGGCGTACCAACGCGCCGGCTTCGCGGTCGAGCGGCGCGAGACCAAGCGCCTGGTGCCGATGGACGCCGTGAAGGCGATCGGCCTGTAGGGAGACCATCATGACCCAGACAAAGACCCGCCAATGGCGGCTCGCCCGGCGCCCCGTGGGCATGGCGCAAGAGGCTGATTTCACCCTCGCCGAGGCCGACCTGACCGCGCCACGCGAAGGCGAGGCGCTGGTGCGCACCATCTACCTTTCGGTCGATCCGTACATGCGCGGGCGGATCAGCGAGGGCCCGTCCTACGCCAGCCCGGTGCCGATCGGCGGTGTGATGGTCGGCGGCACCGTGGGCCAGGTGCTCGCCTCGCGCGACCCGGACATCAAGGACGGCGATCTCGTCGTCGGCTATTGGGGCTGGCAGGACCACGCGGTGGTCAAGGCGCGCGGCCTGACGAAGCTCGACCCCAAGGACGCGCCGATCTCCACCGCCGTCGGTGTGCTCGGCATGCCTGGGCGGACGGCGTACTTCGGCCTGCTCGACGTGGGCCTGCCACGCCCCGGCGACACCGTGTTCGTCTCGGGCGCGGCCGGCGCCGTGGGCGCGACCGTGGGCCAGATCGCCAGGATCACCGGCTGCACGGCCGTGGGCAGCGCCGGCGGCGGCGCCAAGATCGCGTACCTGAAGGAGATCGGGTTCGACGGCACGCTCGACTACAAGGCCGAGAACGACCTGCGCGCCGCGCTCGACCGTGCCTGCCCCAAGGGCATCGACGTCTATTTCGACAACGTGGGCGGCGCCCTGACCGACGCGGTCCTCGAGCGCATCAACCTGGGGGCGCGCGTCGTCATCTGCGGCCAGATCGCCGGCTACAACGAGCGGGGCAAGGAACAGGGCCCGCGCAACCTGTGGCAGCTCATCGTCAAGCGCGCGCGCATCCAGGGCATGCTGGTCTCGGACTTCGACCACCGCGCCGACGAGGCCAACACGCGCCTGCGCCAGTGGATACGCGAGGGGCGCATCAAGTACCGCGAAACCGTCGTCGACGGCTTGGAGAACGCGCCCAAGGCCTTCATCGGCCTGTTCACCGGCGCCAACATCGGTAAGCAGCTCGTGCGCGTCGGCCCCGACCCGACGCGCTGAACGTCGGCAGCCTGCGCCCGCTCGAATTCTGCGAGTCAGCTCGCCTTGTCATCGCGAGGCGGCGAAGCGACCGTGGCGATCCAAGCCGAGAGCCCTGGAGTCACTCCTTGTGTCATCCCCGGGCCGGCCGAAAGCCGGAACCGGGGATCCAGGGACCACGAACCGAGCACGCGCCCGGGAATGACACGGAACTTGGTGGCCGCAATTCAATTGAATCGGCGCCAGCGCTCCAGCTTTGGATCGCTTCGTCGCGCGACGCGCTCCCCGCGATGACGTATCCGGATATGGCGCGGCGTTGGCGTCAGTGCCCGAGGATCTGGCTGAGGAACAGCTTGGTCCGGTCGGACTTCGGGTGGGTGAAGAAGTTCTCCGGGTCGTTCTGCTCGATGATCTCGCCGCCGTCCATGAAGATGACGCGGTGCGCGACGCGGCGCGCGAACGCCATTTCGTGGGTCACGCAGATCATGGTCATGCCGCTTTCGGCCAGCTCGACCATGACGTCGAGCACCTCCTTGATCATCTCGGGGTCCAGCGCCGAGGTCGGCTCGTCGAACAGCATGATCTTCGGGTTCATGCACAGGCTGCGCGCGATCGCCACGCGCTGCTGCTGGCCGCCGGAAAGCTGGCCGGGGAACTTGTGCGCCTGTTCCGGGATGCGCACGCGCTCCAGATAGCGCATGGCGGTCGCCTCGGCCTCGGCGCGCGGCATCTTGCGCACCCACATGGGCGCCAGCGTCAGGTTCTGCATCACGGTCAGGTGCGGGAACAGGTTGAACTGCTGGAACACCATGCCGACCTCGCGCCGGATCGCGTCGATCTGGCGCACGTCGCCGGTCAGCTCGGTGCCCTCGACGATGATCTGGCCGCGCTGATGCTCCTCCAGCCGGTTGACGCAGCGGATCATGGTCGACTTGCCCGAGCCCGACGGCCCGCACACCACGATGCGTTCGCCGCGATAGACGCTCAGGTTGATGTCCTTCAGCACGTGGAACTGCCCGTACCACTTGTGCATGCCGACGATCTGAATGACCACGTCATCCGACGGCGCCTTGACGACCTGGGCCTGTGCCATGATTCGCCCTCCCCCGTTGCTCTATCGGCGCCGCTGTCCCGCGCCGAGCTTCCGCTCCAGCCGGATGCTGTAGCGCGACATGCCGAAGCAGAAGACCCAGAACACCGCGCCGGCGAACACGTAGCCCTCGGTCGACATGCCGAGCCACGCGGCGTTCGTGGTCGCCGTGTGCACGCGGCCCAACAGGTCGAACAGGCCGATGATGGCGACCAGGGTGGTATCCTTGAACAGCCCGATGAACGTGTTGACGATACCCGGGATGACGATCTTGAGGGCCTGGGGCAACACGATCAGGCCCATGGTCTTCCAGTAGCTCAGCCCCAGCGCGGCGGCGGCCTCGTACTGGCCGCGTGGCACCGCCTGCAGGCCGCCGCGTACCACCTCGGCCATGTACGCCGCCGAGAACAGCGCGACGCCGATCAGGGCGCGCAGCAGCTTGTCGAAGTTCACGCCCTCGGGCAGGAACAGCGGCAGCATGACCGACGCCATGAACAGCACCGAGATCAGCGGCACACCGCGCCAGGCCTCGATGAAGACAACGCTGAGCATGCGCAGGATCGGCATCTTGGACCGCCGGCCCAGCGCCAACAGGATGCCGAGCGGCAGGGACGCGACGATGCCGATGATCGAGACGACGAGCGTCAGGCTGAGACCGCCCCACAACGCCGTCTCGACCAGCGGCAGGCCGAACACGCCGCCGACGAACAGCACGTAGGCGATCACCGGGAAGGCGAACAGCAGGTAGAACAGCGCCCACTTCTTGCCGGGGATGCGCTCGATCAGCACCGGCGCGACACCGGCGACGAACAGCAGGAACGTCAGGTTGACGCGCCACGTCTGGTCCGGCGGGTAGAAGCCGTAGATGAACTGCCAGAACTGCACCTTGATGAACACCCAGCACGCGCCGGGGTTCGGCTCGCACGCGGTGCGGTCCTCGCCCGTGATCGTGGCGGAGAACACCGCCCAGTCGAGCAGCGGCGGCACGATCAGCCACAGCAGGTAGAGCCCGAGCAGGGTCAGCGCCGTGTTGAGCCAGGACGAGAACAGGTTGGTCCTGAGCCAGCCCAGCACGCCGACCGTCGTGGCCGGCGGTGGCAGGTCGGGGTGGCGCTCCGTGCGGACGGTCGCGGTCGCGTCGCTCATGTCAACGCTCCACCAGGCGCACGCGCCGGTTGTACAGGTTCATGCCGAGCGAGATGAGCAAACTGATCGTCAGGTAGATCGCCATGGTGATCAGGATCACCTCGACCGCCTGCCCGGTCTGGTTCAGCACGGTACCCGCGAACACCGACACCAGGTCCGGGTAGCCGATCGCCACCGCCAGCGACGAGTTCTTGGTCAGGTTCAGGTACTGGCTGGTCAGCGGCGGAATGATCACGCGCAGGGCCTGCGGGATGACGATCAGGCGAAGCGTGGCGCCTCGCCTGAGGCCCAGCGCGAACGCCGCTTCCGTCTGGCCGTGGCTGACCGCCTGGATGCCCGAGCGCACGTTCTCGGCGATGAACGCCGCCGTATAGACCGAGAGGCCGGCCAGCAGCGCCGCGAACTCCGGCGGCAACACCGTGCCGCCCGTGAAGTTGAAGCCCTTGAGTTCGGGCAGCTCGAAGCTGAGCGGAACACCCGTCGCGAGCAGCACGACGATCGGGAGGCCCAGAATCAGGCCGAACCCGGCCCAGACCATCGGGAACGGTTGGCCCGTCGCCTCGAACCTCCGCCGCGCCCAGCGCTTGACGACGAACGTCGCGACGATGCCGACGATGAACGCCACGATGACCAGCCCGAAACGTTCGCCTGGAACCGGGCTCGGCATGTAGAGGCCGCGCACGTTGAGGAAGAAGCCGGCGCCGAGGTCGTGGCTCTGTTTGGGGTGTGGCATCGCCGCCAGGGTCGCGAAGTACCAGAAGAAGAGCTGCAACAGCAGCGGCACGTTGCGCACGATCTCGATGTAGACGCCCGCCAGGCGCGAAATGATGAAGTTCGGCGACAGGCGCGCCACGCCCATCACGAAACCGACGACGGTCGCGAGCACGACGCCGATGGCGGCGACCAGCAGCGTGTTGACCAGACCCACCACGAAGGCGCGGCCGTAGGTCGACTCCGGGGTGTAGGGGATCAGGTGCATCGAGATGTCAAACCCGGCCGTGTTCGACAGGAAACCGAAGCCCGAGGCGATCTTCTGCTTCGCCAGGTTGGTCGCCGTGTTGTCGACGATGTGGATGCCGAAGGCGACCACCGCGGCCAGCACCACGACCTGGACGACGATGCCGCGCACGCGCGGGTCGTTCCAGGCCGAGGGCCGGGTCGGCAACGTCGCGGTATCGAGGCTCATGGCCGCCTCCCTCCGCCGAATCGCTGGGCTTTGAAACGCAGACGGCGCGCCGAGCTGGGCTCGACGCGCCGTGCGCTGTCCTCGACGATCCCCGCCGGGTCGGGTGTTTGCCCTAGCGGATCGGCGGTGCGTACTGCAGGCCGCCCTTCTTCCACAGCGCGTTCAGGCCGCGCGCGATCTGTAGCGGCGTGTTGGCGCCCACGTTGCGCTCGAAGACCTCGCCGTAGTTGCCGACGGCCTTGATCGCGTTCGCGGCCCAATCCTTGCCCAGGCCCATCATGGGTCCGAAGCCCTCGCCCTCGGCCTCGGTGCCCAGCAGACGCTGGACGTCGGGGTTCTGCGACGTCGCCATCATGTCGGCGACGTTGCCTTGGGTGACGCCCAGTTCCTCGGCGTTGATCAGGGCGAAGTGCGTCCACATCACGATGTTGAGCCATTCGTCGTCACCCTGGCGCACGACGGGGCCGAGCGGCTCCTTCGAGATGATCTCGGGCAGCACGATGTGATCGTCCGGGTTGGCCAGCTTGACGCGCTCAGCATAGAGGCCCGAGGCGTCGGTGGTGAAGGCGTCGCAGCGGCCCTGGTCGTAGGCGGCCACCGTCTCGTCGCTCTTCTCGAAGACGACCGCGTTCAACTCCATGCCGTTGGCACGGAAGTAGTCCGCGAGATTGAGTTCGGTCGTGGTGCCGGTCTGCACGCAGACCGTGGCGCCGCTCAGTTCCAGCGCGCTCGACACGCCCAGGCCCTTCTTCACCATGAAGCCCTGGCCGTCGTAGTAGCTGACGCCCACGAAGTTGAGGCCGAGCGACGTGTCGCGGCTCATGGTCCAGGTGGTGTTGCGCGCCAGCAGGTCCACCTCGCCCGACTGCAGGGCGGTGAAGCGTTCCTTGGCGGTCAGCGGCGTGAACTTCACGGCGTTGCCGTCACCGAAAATCGCCGCGGCGACCGCCCGGCAATAATCGACGTCGAAGCCGCTCCAGTTGCCGGACTCATCCGGGCCGCCGAAGCCGGCGAGGCCGGTGTTCGCGCCGCACTGCACGAAGCCCTTGGCCTTGATCGCGTCAAGCGTCGGGCCGGCCTCGGCCACGCTCGCCCCGCCGATCGCCAGAACCGCCACCGTCGCCGCAAGAATGTGATGTCGACGCATCGTGATCCTCCCCTAGGTCGAACTGTTATCTTTGCACGGGATACGCCGCGCGGCGACCCCCGATTTCGGCGGATATAGGCGACGGCACTCGACCCGTCAAACGGAGACTTTGTTTCCTCGCGTGAATATCGGATGCCATAGTGTGGCGTGATCACGCCGAGCATTCAGGTACCCATGAAGCCCGACACCCTCCTGATCCACGCAGGCCGCGACCCCGCGGCGCAAGCCGGCTGCGTCAACCCGCCGGTCCATCACGCCTCGACGATCGTCCATCCCACGGTCAAGGCGCTGCTCGACAGCGCGCGCAATCCGTTCGACGGCGTCACCTACGGCAGCTTCGGCGTGCCGGTAACCTTCGCGCTGGAGGACGCGGTCAACGCGCTCGAAGGCGGCTTCCGCACCGTCGCCGTGCGGTCCGGCAAGGGCGCCATCGCCACCGCGTTGCTGGGCCTACTCGAAGCGGGCGATCACACGCTGGTAGCCGACAACGTCTACGGCCCCACCCGGGCCTTCGCCACCGGCATGCTGGCCAAATTCGGCATCACGACGACGTTTTACGATCCCGCGATCGGCGGCGATGTCGCGGCGCTGATGCGCCCCGAGACGCGCGTGGTGTTCGTTGAATCGCCGGGATCCCTGACGTTCGAAGTTCTGGACGTGCCCGCCATCGCGGCGGCCGCGCACGCGCGCGGCGCCACCGTGGTCATGGACAACACCTGGGCCACGCCGTTGCATTTCAGGCCTTTCGAGCATGGCGTCGACGTGTCGCTGCAGGCAGGGACAAAATACATCGGCGGCCATTCCGACGTCATGATCGGGTTCGTCACCACCACCGAGCCGTTGCACGAGCGCGTGCGCTGTGCCGCCACGACGCTGGGCGGCTGTCCGGGCCCGGACGACTGCTATTTGGCGCTGCGCGGCCTGCGCACCATGGCCGTGCGCCTGGCGCGCCATCAGGCGACGGGGATCGCGCTGGCCCAATGGCTCGCGCGTCGGCCCGAGGTCGCGCGCGTCCTGCACCCGGCGCTACCCGGCGATCCGGGGCACGCCTTGTGGCGGCGCGATTTTACGGGGGCGAGCGGCTTGTTCGGCCTTGTGCTCGGGCCGCATGGCAACGACGCGGTGGCCGCCATGCTGGACGGCATGCGCCACTTCGCGCTCGGCTACTCCTGGGGCGGCTACGAGAGCCTGCTGATTCCGGTGTTCCCGGAGAAGAACCGCAGCGCGACGACCTGGGCACCGGGAGGGCCGACGCTTCGCGTGCACGCGGGCCTTGAGGACGTGGAAGACCTGATCGCCGACCTGAGGGACGGCTTCCGCCGCTTGGGCGGAGGCTAGGTCAC
>Ga0194131_10000810_pt1 | contig 54056 bp, 53 predicted proteins | sample TA2KigO120mmetaG_FD_148631 | JGI IMG/M metagenome (GOLD analysis project Ga0194131, IMG submission 148631) | Freshwater microbial communities from Lake Tanganyika, Tanzania - TA2015053 Kigoma Offshore 120m | ecosystem: Environmental > Aquatic > Freshwater > Lake | place: Tanzania: Lake...
GCGTTCTCTGGTCCATAGGCGAGGTCTGACTCCACGGCATGGGCATCTCCTTCGATGCCCGTTAGTGTGTTCAACCTGTTACCCATGTCCCCCGACTAAACTGTTACCTATGTATCCAGACCGTACCATCGGTCTAACTAGCCGGGAGCGACTGCTAAGCGCACCGGCCGTCGCCACCATGGCGGAGGCTATCCCAGATTTCATCGTAACCAACGACCTGTTCTTCCTTGCTCCAGCCGGTATCCCCTCAGCAGCCCTGCAGCGCGTCAGCGACGCGCTTAAGGCTGTGCTGGCACAAAAGGACCTTGTGCAAGCCTATCTTGCCCAGGGTGCAATCGTTGAGTGGGCTGGCGCGGACGAACTTGCAGCACGCATCAATCGGGACATCGCTCGCTGGACCTCGATTGCCAAGGGGGCGTCGATTCAACCGGAGTGATACGAGGATCTGGAGTTTTGCCGCCATGATGAGCGTCGAGACGGCCAACGTGAGTCTTGAAGTGGCTGCGGGACGTGGCCAACGTGCGCGATCACAAGGGCACGGGCGCTCGCCCGTGGACCGCCTGGAGGCCGACCAGGAAGCGATGCTGCCGTACGAGTCGGCGATGGCACCGCCGGTTTAAAGTCTGCAGCACCCGCTGTCGGTCTACGGCGAGCTGCTCGCGGAGGTGGCGCGATGAACCTGCAAACCGAGCGCATTGGGCAGTTCTGCAAGCAGCTCAAGCTCGAGCGCCCGGGGTGCGCTGTGGCGCGCAGCAGCGCAAGGAACTCGAACGGCTGTGCCGCTACATTACCCGTCCTGCCATTGCCAACGAGCGGCTCGAGCGCGATGGATCTGGGGATGTCGTGCTGCAACTCAAAAGCGCGTGGCGCGACGGCACCACGCATATCAAGATGTCGCCGCTGGAATTCATGCAGCGCCTGGCTGCGCTGGTGCCGCGCCCGCGGCTGCATCTGATCCGCTTTCACGGCGTGCTCGCCCCGCATGCCAAACTGCGGGCCGCGGTCGTGCCGCAGAGGGTCGAGAAAGCCCGTGGGCCCGCCGAGGAGCACCTGCAGGCATCGGCACGTATGAGTTGGGCACGTTCAAAAAATCGAGGACAGACCCTGAGGTTTCCCCGCATTTTATGCTCTCGCACACGCGTTGATGGCCTGGGCGCGTAGCGGCGGAATGGCCGCCCCAAAAAATCGGGGACAGACCCTGAGGTTTCCAGTATGGTCGCTTCCCTATTCCAAAAGCGAGAACTGATTCAGGCAATCCAGCAAGCATATTGGGAAATCATGCCTCTTCTTCAATTCTTGTTAATCTGTCTGTGGGCAATCACGCGACGGACCAAGGCGCAATCTGGAATACCTGCTTAGATAAGGAAACCAACCTTCACTACAACTACTTCAGGGATTACGACCCGGGGATCGGTAGATACGTCCAGGCGGACCCCCTCGGTATCGTTACGACGACTTCGCCTACAGCTACGACGGGCTTGAATCAGCTTTACGCCTATGTATCGAGTAATCCGCTCGGTTTCGTCGACCCATTAGGCCTCGCGGTCGAGGATCCAGGTTTCGCTGGATCGGTGTTAAGGAAATTTATCGAAAAGATTCCTTTCGAGGCCGAAGGCACACGTCTCGGCGGAGCATGCGTGGGCGAGTTCTGCAAGCAAAGGCGGCGGCCTCGCTCTGACGATGACATCATCGCGTTCTGCACCTCGAAGGTGAACGCGCGGCACTCGATCTTTGCAGGTCCGATCGTCAATAAATGCATTCGGGTCTGTAAGGACATCGTTAATCAGCCGGGCTTCCCGGCCTCTTGTTCTCCTCAGACGGTAGCATGCCTCGTGCCCCAGGGAGGAAATTGAAAATGACGCCTAGGAGGATACGAAAGGTTATCGCGCTCCTTGGTCTGGTCGCTTGGCTGCCATTCGTGCTCGCTCTTTACCCCATGCCCCATCAGACTGCTGCACAAATAGAGCATGAAATGCGGCAGACAGAAAAAGAGCTTGGCCCACTCGCCAAGCGTGTAAGTCCAAAGCCGCTGGAACAACAGATCGATGATGTGAAGCGAGAACGATGGTTGCTCTGGTTCGTAAACCTATCGCTTCTGGCGTTGGGGCTTATAGGTAGCGGCATGTCGTTCAAGGGGATCGGAGTGTGGCGAGGGCTCATGTTGACGCTCTCTGTACTCTTCTTGGCGTTCTATTTGCTCGATTACGCATCCGGGCCGCACGCCTCAGTCGGCGAATTCGTCAGTTGGAAACTGAAGATGATCCAGGGGTTTAGAGAGGAGGGACGTATTGGTTCATATGCGTTCTTCGGTCTCAAGGAATTCATCCTCCCTGTCGTTCATCTGATTATCTTGAGTTTGTTGGTGTACTACTGCTACTGGTCCCAGGCGAAGGGCGAGCAGGCCGTGCCGAGATAGGAAACCTCTGGGACAGACCACGTTTTCCAGCAGGGCGGGCACCGATCGCCAGACTGGCGTATAATAAGGAATCCTTACTTAAAGGATTGCCACATGCTGGCCAAACTGACCTCCAAGAACCAGCTCACCCTGCCCAAGGCGGTGGTCGGGCAATTCCCGGGCGCGCGCTACTTCGAGGTGCGGGCCGAGAAGGGCTGCATCGTGCTGGTGCCGGCGAAGGTAACGAGCCTCGAGGGCGTCTGGCGCAAGATGGAATCGCTCGGCATCACCGAGAAGGACATCGAAGGCGCCGTGCGGTGGGCGAGAAAGCGGAAGTAGCGCGACCGCGGCGCGTCGTGCTCGACACCAACGTCGCGGTGTCGGCGCTCGTGTTCCGCGAGGGGCGCCTCGCCTGGCTGCGGGAAGCGTGGGCGGCCGGACGGGTCGTTCCGCTGGTTTCCACGGAAACGCTCGCCGAGCTGGTGCGCGTCCTCGCCTACCCGAAACTCAAGCTTTCCGAGGAGGAAACCAAGAGCGTGCTCGCGCACTACATGGAGCACGCGGAAGCCGTGCCCGAGGCGGGCGCAACGGTGCGGGTCCCCGAGTGCCGCGATCCCGACGACCGCAAATTCCTGCAACTGGCCTATGCGGCCAAGGCGGACGCCCTGGTGACGGGTGACGAGGATCTGCTCGCGCTGGCGGGAAAATCGCGCGTGCCGGTCCTGACCCCGGACGCGCTGAAGGTCGAGTTGCGCGCGTAGCCCGCCCAAGAGCCCCGGCGCCATGACCTCCGCACCCTTTGACTTCGCTCCCCTTCTGCCCGCCGGGCTGCCGCCGGCGGCGGCGCGCTGGACCGGGCGCGCCAAGTACGATTTCACCGGCGGCAACAACGACCCCGACAGCCTGCCGCTCGACGGCCTCATCGCCGCCGCCGAGTCGGTGATGAAGCGCGAGGGCCGCACGCTCGCAGCCTACGGCCTGAACGGCGGGCCGCAGGGCTACCGGGCGCTGCGCGAGTTCCTCGCCGCCAAGCTCGAGGCCGACGCGGGCATCGCCTGCACCGCCGACGACATCCTGATCACCTCGGGCTCGCTGCAGGGCTTGGACCTCGTCAACGCGACGCTCCTCGAGCGCGGCGACACCGTGGTGATCGAGGAGGACTGCTACCAGGGCTCGATCAACCGGCTGCTGCGCCTCGGGGTGACGCCCGTCGGCATCCCGCTCGACCGCGAGGGCATGCGGGTGGATGCGCTCGCCGCCGCGCTCGACGACCTCCGGCGCAGGGGCGTGCGGCCCAAGTACATCTACACCATCCCGACGGTGCAGAACCCGACGGGCACCATCCTGCCGGTAGCCCGGCGCCGGGAGATGCTCCGGCTCTCGGCGGAGCACGGGGTGCCGATCTTCGAGGACGACTGCTACTGCGACCTCATCTGGTCGGGGAGCCGCCCGCCCGCGATCTACGCGATGAGCGAGCGCGGGGGCGTCATCCACATCGGCTCGTTCTCGAAGTCGATCGCGCCAGCGCTGCGCGTGGGCTACGTCGTGGCGCCGTGGAACGTGATGTCGCGCATGCTCCCGCTGAAGACCGACGCCGGCAGCGGCGCGCTGGAGCAGATGGTGCTGGCGGAATACTGCGCGGCGAGCTTCTCCCGGCACGTCCCGATGCTGCGGAAGGGCCTGCGCGCCAAGCTCGTGACGCTGATGGAAGCGCTCAAGGAGCACTTCGGCGACGCGGCGGAATTCGACGATCCCAAGGGCGGCATCTTTCTCTGGGTGAAGCTCCCCGACGGCGTGGATACGCTGAAGCTCTACCCGGCAGCGCTCGCCGCGGGCGTCGTGATCAACCCGGGGCCCGAGTGGTCGGTCAACCAGGCGCGCGCCCGCAGCCGCGTGCGGCTCTGCTTCGCGAGCCTCTCCCACGAGGAGATCCACCACGGCATCGCGGCGCTCGCCGGCGTCTGCCGCCGCGAGCTTGGCGCGCCCTGACGCAGCGGAAGCGCAGCGCGAGCCGCGCAGGAGCAATGGCTGGCTCCTTCCCTGCTGATCTCCCGGCCGTTGTGCAGAAAGAGTTGGCGTGGTCCGCCCCTAAAATCGAAGACCCGCACCCTCCTCGCCGGCGACCTCTTCGCCCAAGGCGGCTCCGGCGCCGTACCCCTCACCGAAGCCGACATCCTCGGCCCGAGCGAGGCCTTCCGCCGGCAGATGGACTACTACGCCCACGCGCCGCAGACGGCCGCGACGCTGGAGCGCCTCGCGCGCGAGCAGCCGCAGGTGCTCGCGTGCATGCACGGAAGCGCGTGGCGGGGCGATGGTGCGGGGCTGCTGAGGGCGCTGGCGAAGAGCCTCGGTGCGAGGCCGCTGGCCGCAGCGGCGTAAAGCTGAAAAACGCCGTCGGAGGCTCAACGCCGTCTACGGCCAAATGGCGGCAGGCTCGTATCGCGATGGGGGTTCGTGGGCACGCCGCACCCACTCGCGATGAGCTGCGGGGCCTGCTCGACACGATCATCGCGCGGCTGATGAACATGCTCACCCGCCAGGGCCATCTGGTCGAAGAGTAGGGCATGACCTGCCTGGCGGATATCGGCGCGGATAGCCCGTTGCGATCGCTGCAAGCGGCCTCGTGCACCTATCGCATCGCCTTTGGGCCGCGCGCCGGGCAGCAGGTGCTGAGCCTGCGCACCGTGCCCGGCCGGGAGGAGAAAGCCACCTCGGGCCTGTGCGCCGAGGCGCGCGGCGCGAGCCTCGATGCCGGGGTGCGCTGCGGCGCGCGTGAGCGAGCGCGACTCGAACGGCTGTGCCGCTACATCACGCGCCCCGCGATCGCCAACGAACGACTCAAGCGCGATGGATCGGGGGATGTCGTGCTGCGGCTGAAGAGCGCCTGGCGCGACGGCACTACGCATATCAGGATGTCGCCGCTGGAATTCATGCAGCGCCTGGCAGCGCTGGTGCCGCGAGCGCGGCTGCACCTGATCCGCTTTCACGGCGTGCTCGCCCCGCATGCCAAACTGCGGGCCGCGGTCGTGCCGCGGAGGGTCGAGAAAGCCCGTGGGCCCGCCGAGGAGCACCTGCAGGCATCGGCACGTATGAGTTGGATGTGGTCGCCGCAGATAACGTGGCTGTGGACGAGCGTATCATTATCACCGATGTACGAACCCGACCCGGCCCTGTGGGAGCCGGATTGGGCTACAAGGAAGAAGCCATGAAATGCCCTGTTTGCAGGCACGGAGAAACCAGGCCCGGGCGCGCGACCGTCACGCTCGCTCGCGGCGATAGCACCGTGGTGTTCAAGGACGTGCCGGCCGAAGTCTGCGATAACTGCGGCGAAGCCTTCCATTCCGAGCAGGTAACGCGCGCGCTGCTCGCGCAGGCCGAGGATGCTGCGCGCGCGGGCGTCGAGGTGGACGTGCGGCGTTACGCCGCTGTGTAAATGCCGGATCGACTGCACCGAACCGCCTGGTAGGGAACCGGGATCGTCCCCTGCGCGCAGACCGGCCGGTCGTTCCGGTCAGACGGAAACAACCTCGCGCCAATGGTGTCCAGATTCATCCCGCCCGGCGCGCCAGTTATTCACGGTTAGGGCGAACGGGCGCATGAGTCCCAGGTGTAACGGACCGATGCGGAGGATTGCGCTGATCGAGGATCCGGGAGTCATCCGGCGCATCCTCGAGCACCTCGGATCATGGGCGCCGCTCGGCACCGAGCGCGAGTGCGCCACCCGCTGGCGCGAACTGGCCCCAGCATGCCAACTTGGCACTGACCTATCCCCCGGTGCCCGACATCGCCCGGGGAGCCGAGGTACGGGGAAGCGCTTGCCTTAGCCTCGCGGTGGGAATAGATTGCGCGGCAATCGACCGCTGATCCCGCTCACGATCCGCCCCGATCGCGGTTTTTCCTTGGGGAGGTGGAAGCCAGCATGAACATAAGGCCTATTATGCGCACCTGGCGAGGGCTTTTGCGCGGGCTCCCGGCGTGCGGGTTCGGCGCGACGCAATCCGAGGCAGATTGATTTTCTTATCGCTTCGTTTATCGCTCCACCTTCATCCCCCTTCGGGGCGCCTGGGGAGGACAGATTGACGTCCGGATCGCGTGGTGGGATAATCCCACCATGATCCTGACCCTTGATGCCAAGCGCCGTCTTACCGTCCCGGCAGCCCTCGCCCCGGCGTCGCCCGGGGACGCCTTCGAAGCACGGTTCGATGCGGAAGAGAACGAGATCGTGTTCCGCCGCATCGCGGGCGCCGGCGACTGGCTTGCCGTGCTGAGCGAATGCCCGGTCAGCATGGACGATCTGCCGCGTCGCCGGAGGGAGCCCGCGAGGCGCCGCCGGCTTTGAACTGGCTGCTCGATACCGACGTGATCTGCCAGCCGGCCAAACGGCACGGCGACGCCCGCGTGATCGCCTGGCTCCACCGGGAGAAGGACAGGTGCTTTACCAGCGCTGTCGTCATCGCGCAGCTCGCGTACTGGGTCCGGTCGAAGGAAGGCCGGCAGCGCCGGGAGTTGCAGGACTGGATGAGGAGGTTGGTGGACGCACTCGGCGGGCGCATTCTCGGCTTCAACGTCTCGGTCGCGCATGTCTGGGCCGATCAGGAGCACCTGTTGCAGAAACACGGGCAGCGCATGCCCGTGGAGGACGGCTACATTGCCGCCACCGCCCGGCGTCATGGTCTGACGATCGTGACGGGGAACGACAAGGACTTCCGCCGGCCCGGCTTGAAGGTGTTCAATCCGTTCAAAGAGCTGCCTCCGGCCTGAAGCAGCAGTCCAACCGAATTGCCTCCCGCCAGTGCCCAGCTTCATCCCGCCGGGCGCGCCAGATACGACGGAAGGCCTGCGACGAGCGGGCTTCTTCTCTTTTCCCCGCGGCGCCTGAGCTGTGAGACTTGCGGTCCGGCGTCCGATCCGCGTGTGGCGCGGGCGATCCGCGCATGCGGCATGGGTCGTGGTCACGCGCACGCCCTTCGGCCGGAACTGAGCGCGTCGCCCGGTGTCGAATCAGCAGGCGGTTATTGCCAAGGGGGAGTGTACGCCTCGGCAAGCGCCTTCCCCGTTTATCCGTGGCTCGCGCGATGAGTTTCCTTCGGCGCGCTGGTTATCGCTAACTGCAGGAAAAATGGAGGTTCGGGACAGCACGTGAATTCTTTTTTCTAGAGAACGAGAAAACTTTCTCGCCGTGTATTCTTCGGCTGGCCCGCGCTGGTCATCGCGGGCGTGGTTGTGGCCTATCTGCTGTCCGGGTTCTACCTCGCTCCGGTCGTCGTGAAGTGGCAGGTCGAAAAACAGGTCCGGGAGAAGCTCGGGCACACGATCACGCCGGGCAAGCTCAGGATCAATCCGCTCAAGCTCACGGCGGAGGCCAACGACGTGGAGCTGCGCAGCGCTACCGGTGGCGCGCTGATCGCTTTCAGTCGCCTGTTCGTCGACTTCGAGGCCCGCAGCATCATTGATCGCGCTTGGACGTTTGCCGCCGTCACGCTCGAACAACCGGCAGTTCACATCGAGTCGGACAAGGAGGGAAGGCTCAACTTCCTTCCACTCATCGAAGCATTGCGGGGCACGGAGCAGGAGGAAGGGCCGCTGCCGCGGCTGCTGGTGCAGCGATTGACCATGCGGGGCGGGCGCATCGAGTTCACGGACCGGCAACTCGCCGAGCCGCTGGTCACACGGGCCACGCCGGTCGAAATCGAGTTTACCGATCTGTCCACGCTGCCAACGAGCGCGAGTCCGTACCGCCTCTCCGCGCGCACCGCCGCCGGCGAGTCGATGAGCTGGAGCGGCGTGCTGCGGCTCAACCCGTTTGCCGCAGACGGCCGGCTCGCATTAGAAGGATTGCAGACCGCGACGCTTGCCCGCGTCCTGCGCAAGCAGTTGGCGGTCGGGGCACCGGCGGGGCGCATTGATTTTTCGGTCGAGCACCGGCTTTCCTACGACACGGGTGCGCTGTCAGGATCGGTGGATCGTCTGGAGGTCAACGCCAGTGGCTTCTCGGTCACCGCGCCCGGCGCCCAATCGGTGCAGCTCGCGCTCGACGCCGTTGCGCTGACGGGCGCGCGCGTGGATCTCGGCAAGCGGACCATCGCGGTGCCGCGCCTTGCCCTCGGCAAGGGCACGGTGGTGGTCCGCTTGGATGGGCAGGGCGCGCCGGGCTTGCGCGAGGTACCGGAGGATCGCGCGGGAGCAGTCGCGCACGCGCCCGCGAGTGCCACGAAAGGCGATGCGAGGGAGGCTCCGTGGAACGTCGCCTTCCAAAGCGTTCAGGTGACCGATGTGGCGGTTTCGGTCCTGGGCCACGCGAGCGGGCGCGCAGCGGTGATCGAGAGCGCGCGTGCGAGCCTTTCGGGCGAGGCGACGCTCGGCGCGGGCGGCGCGCGCATCGCATTGAAGGGCACGAAGCTGGCGCTTTCCCGCAGCAAGTGGGCCTCGGAGGACGAGGGCATCGTGCTGCCAGCGGCGGAATTCGAGAGCGCCGCGCTGTCCTTCGTTGCCTCCGGTACGCGCTCGGAAATCCGTATCGAACGGCCAAGGTGGCAGTTCGACAAAATATCCATCCGCCAGGGCGAGTACGGGATGGAGGCCGAAAGCTATTCGTTCGAAGGCAAGCGCATCACCGCCGTCAGTTCCCCGGACAAAATGCAAATCGGGATGGATGCGCCGAAGGTGACGGCGCGCGATGCCGTGCTCGAGCAGGATGGCGGGCGAGTGGATCTGCGCAAAGCGGGGTTCGAGGGCTCGCAGGTCTCGATCGAGCACGGGGGCGGCGCCCCGCGAATCGCCGGAGACGGCGTGCGGATCACGCTAGCCGGATTCGCGGTGCGGACGAAGGACGGACGAAGCGATTTCTTGAGCGTGGGGGACGCACGCTCCCACGCGAAATCGCTGGTGCTCTCGTTTCCGGGGGATGGCACGGCCATCGTGGGCGAAGGGTTGTCGGCGGAACTCTCCGGGGTGGTCCTGCGTGATCCGCGCGACGCGCAGGAACTCGCGCGCGTCGGTCGCGCCCAGATGGCGGGGGGGTCGCTGCGCTCGCACGAGCGGATCATCTCCGCCAACAGCGTGCTCCTCGCGGATGGCGGCGCCCGGGTTGCGCTCGACGCGAGAGGCGGACTCAATTGGGCGGGGCTCGCGCGTGGCGCCGATGCAAGCTCAGGCGCGGACGACGGGAGCGCGGCCTCTCGCTCGCCCGCATGGCGGGTTGCGGCGAAGGCGGTCGAGTTGAAGAACTTCGGGGTGGCGTTCACCGACGCCCGCCACGACCCGCCGGCCGCCATCGCTCTGCACGGCATCCAGGCGACACTGGACGACATCGATACCGGCGCGAAGGGTGCGGCAAACCTGGATCTGCGCGCAAAGGTCAGACAGGGCGGCGACATCGCCGTCAGCGGCAAGCTCGACCCGCGCACCGGAAGATCGGACCTCAAGCTCAAGATCGCCGCGCTTGCGCTCGCTCCCGCCCAGCCCTTCCTGTCCGCGTTGGCGGAACTCCAGTTCGCCTCGGGGACGCTGTCCACCGAAGGCCGGATGCGCTATGGAGACCCCGCCGCGGGCGCGACCATCGTCTATGAGGGCAGCGCCGCCGTGGACCAGTTACTGATCGAGGAGGCCAAGCCGCGCCGTCCGTTCCTGGCCCAGGACTCGGTTGCCGCAGCCGAGCTCACGCTCACGGTGGGCCCCAATCGGCTGGACATTTCCGAGTTGCGCGTCAACGCGCCGGAAGGCAGGCTGGTGATTGCCGACGACCAGAGCGCCAACGTCTCCCGATCCCTCGAGAAAACGCCGAAAACCGGTTCGCCGGAGAAGCGGACTGCGCCGGCCCGTGGGGGCGACCCGTTTCCGGTTTCCGTGGCGCGCGTCCGCGTGGAGCGGGGCGTCCTCGAGTTCGCCGACTACAGCCTGCGCCCGCAGTTCCGCACGCGCATGCACGAGTTGAAGGGCGTGGTCACGGGGTTCGGGACCAGCCCCGGCCGGCGGGCGAAGCTGCAGCTCGATGCGCGCGTGGACCAGTACGGGCTCGCCAGGATCGAAGGCGAGATCGTCCCGCTTTCGCCCCAGGATTACACCGACGTCGGCATGACGTTCCGCAATCTGGAGATGACGGCGCTCACGCCGTATGTGGAGAAATTCGCGGGCTACCGCATCGCCGGAGGCAAGCTTTCCCTCGATCTGCGATACCGGATCAAGGACGGCCTTCTGGTCGGCGAGAACCACATCGTGCTCAACAAGCTAGAGCTCGGAGAAAAGGTCGAGAGCCCGGATGCCCTCGACTTTTCTCTCGAGCTCGCGGTCGCACTGCTCAAGGACGCCAACGGCGTCATCGACGTCCAGTTGCCGGTGACCGGTAACCTGCAGGATCCGCAGTTCGACTACGGCGAGATCATCGGCAAGGCGATGGGAAACCTGATCGGGAGCATCGTCACCGCGCCATTCCGCGTGCTGGGTGTGGTGTTTGGCGGCGGCTCGGAGGATCTGGGCTCGATCGAATTCGAGCCGGGAACCGCTGTGCTGACTCCGCCCGAGCGCGAAAAACTCGAGGCGGTGGCTCGGGCGCTGAAGAGCCGGCCGCAACTGCGGCTACTCGTCGGACCGGCGTTTGCCCCGAAGGAGGATCTTGCGGCGCTCAAGTCGGCCGCGGTCCGGCACGAGATCCTCGCGCGCATCGGAATCAAGCCCGCTCCGGGCGAGGAGCCGGGCCCCGTGGACATCGCCAACGAGCGTACGCAACGTGCCATCGAAGCGATCTTCGCGCAGCGGTACTCGAGCACGCTCCTCGAGCGATTGAAGCGTCGGCCGGAGGATACGGGCGATGGCGAGGCGCAGGCCGGCGGGGATGCGGACCCGGCATCCGGCGGATTGCATCGCGTCCTGCTCGACCGGCTTGTCAGAGAGCAGCCCGTAGGCGAATCGGCCCTGCGCGAGCTTGCAGCCCGGCGTGCGGCCGCGATCGTGCAGGAGCTCACTTCGGTGGCCGGTGTGGAGCGCGCCCGCGGCTCGCTTGGCGAAGCGCGGGCGGCGACGGAGCCGAATGGCGAGAGCGTATCGATCCAGCTCGATCTCGGTGCCGCGCGGTGAGCAGGCAACGCTCGCGGGAGCGCGGGACCCGCGCGTAGTCGATCGGGAACGGCAAGGCGGGGTTTTCACTGTCAGCGCGCCGCTTGATTGCGACGAGCGTGGGGTTGATTTACGATCAATTTCACACCGGAGCGGCTGCACGAAGGGGAGGCATATGAATACAGGGGGAGTACGTATCACCGTCGCGAGCGCGGCAGCGATGATCTGGACGCTGTCTCCGGCTCCGGTGCTGTCACAAGCAAAGTTCCCGGAGCGGCCGGTGCGGCTCGTCGTGCCATTCGCGCCGGGCGGCCAGAACGATCTCATCGGCAGGATGTGGGCGCAGCGCGTGGCCCCGCTGCTCGGCCAGTCCATTGTCGTCGAGAACCGGGGCGGTGCCGGCGGCACCATCGGAACGGTCGAGGCGGCGCGTGCGAAGCCCGACGGCTATACTCTGCTCATCGGCAACACGACCACTCACGTCATCAACCCGGTGGCGATGTCCAGTCCCGCCTACGACGCGCTGAAGGACTTCGCGCCGGTCGCGATCGTCACTCTGGTACCGACCGCGGTTACGGTCCATCCTTCGCTGCCGGTAAAGACGCTGAAGGAGCTCGTGGCGCTGGCGAGAGCGAATCCGGGCAAGCTCTCGTACGGTTCGGCTGGCGCGGGCACGATCACCAACCTGACCGGAGAATTGTTCAAGCGGCAGGGCGGCGGGCTCGACATTGTCCATATCCCGTACAAAGGCGCCGGGCCGGGCCTGCAGGACCTGATCGCCGGTCACATCCCGATGTACACGCCGATCCTCGCAGCGGCGCCGATCTCTTACCATCGCGCGGGCCGGTTGCGCATGCTTGCGATATGCGCCGAAAAGCGCGTGCCGGCGGCGCCAGAGGTCCCGACGGCGATCGAAGCCGGAATGTCGGGGATGGTGGTGCAGGTCTTCAACGCGGTGCTTGCCGGGGCGGGAACCCCCAGGGCGGTCATCGAGCAGCTGCATCAGGCGACGGTCAAGGCGCTTGCGGACGAGGCGTTTCAGAAGGACCTTAGAAACGCCGGGGCCGAGCCGGTTATCGACACCAATCCGGAACAGGCTGCGCGGTTCATCCGCGACGAAATCGCGAGGTGGACGCCGGTCATCAGGGCGTCCGGATTCAAGATTGACTGACGGCGATGGGCCGGCGCCGCGTGGATGGCGCTCCGGGCGGCAGGCGCGCGCGCATCCGGGGTCGGCGCCCGCCGAAGCGCGCTCCGCGTGATCGCGATTCCACCATGTGATCGGAGCCGGGGCGGCGCGATCTTGGGTCACCCTTTGAACGACTGAAATGCGGATCCTGATCTATGGCGCCGGCGCGGTCGGCGGTTATCTCGGCGGCATTCTCACCGCCGCGGGCGCGGATGTCACGCTGGTTGCGCGCGGCGCGCACTACGACGCGCTTGCGCGGCGCGGCCTCATCCTGGAGGGACCAAAGAGCGGACGTCCCGCACCCATTCCGGTGCGCGCCGTGCGGCCGGGCGAGGAGCAGCCGCCCTTTGATCTCATTTTCGTCGGGCTGAAATCGCACCAGCTCGTGGAGAACGCGGGGCGCATCGCCGCGCTGCTCGCGCCGCAGGGATCGGTGATTCTGCCGCAGAACGGCATTCCGTACTGGTACTTCGAGAAGCTCGATTCGCCGCTGCGCGGCTCGCGGCTCGCGTCGGTCGACCCGGACGGCGTGCTCGCCGGGACGATCCCGATTGACGCGGTGATCGGCGGCGTCATCAACAAGCCTGCGGATCTCGCCGAGCCGGGACGCATCCGCCTCGCCGACCAGCCGGGCGACCGGCTCGTGATCGGGGAGCTCGACGGCAGGATCACGAAGCGGCTCGAGGCGATCAAGTCGGTGATCGAGCCGGCGGGCTGGCCCGTGCTCGTGACCGATAACATCCGCGCCTACAAATGGCGCAAGCAGCTTTCGAATGCCGTCTTCAACCCGATCGGTGCGCTCACCCAGTCCTCGGCGCGCCAGATCGGCGGCGACGAACCTGCCCGGCGGGTGGCCAAGGCGATGATGGAAGAGGTGATCGCGGTGGCGGTCTCGGTCGGTGTCGCGATCGACATGACGCCGGACGAGATGCTCGACGGCACCCAGAAACGCGTCCAAATACCGTCCTCGACGCTGCAGGACGTGCGCGGCGGGCGCGCGCTCGAGCTCGACGCGATCGTCAATGGCGTCATCGACATCGGGCGGTTGACGGGCGTGCCCACGCCCAGGCTCGAGGTCGCTGCCGCCTTCGCGGGGCTGCTCAACCGCAGGATCGTCGAGGACGGATGGGCGATCGCTCCTGCGGCTGCGCGCCGCGCTTAGAGCCCATGTCTAAAACACCAAAACAATTGAAACCGCCGATGAACGCAGATGGACGCAGATAAAAAGGCCGGTAAGCGGTAAGCGGTAAGGGGTAAGCGGTGAGGAGAATGTTAGTTTCAGGTTTCTTCCGCTCACTGCTTACCGCTTACGCCTTACTCGATTTTGATCGGCGTTCATCTGCGGTTAATATTTCTTGATTTTGTTACCGACTCTTAGCTAGTGCTTGGTGACGCGGGGCTCTTCGCCCGATCCGAACCTCGCCGTGGCGAACTGCAAAACCAGGACCGCCACGGTCAACATCAGGATCATCCCGGTGACGATGAACAGTGTCTCGATCGGCAGGTCCTTGATGTCGATGACGAGGAAGCGGGTCAGCGCCGTGATCGCGATATAGAGCAGGAACAGCACGGGCAGCCGATCGGTCTTGAAGTAGATCCCCACCATCGCCCCCAACTCGAGGTAGATGAAGAGCAGCAGGATGTCGTCGAGCTTCGCGCGTCCCACCCCCACCATTCTCCAGTATTCGTACGCGGCGGCCCAGACGATGGTCGCGCCGATCACGAACAATGCGGTGATCTGGAACCATTGAACGAGAAAGCGCCCCAGCCGGTCTACGGATTCCTTGAGTTGTTCCGTCATGGTTGTCGCCCCCATGTTCGTTCTTTTCCCGATTCACATCGCGGCACGCGAAATGTTCCCGCTCGCCGCTCGCCCGCATACTGTATTGCACGACTGGCGGGGCGTCCGACCGGAAAACGCCGCGGCCTGCCCGGCGCGGAACGGCTCATCCGTTGGGGTGTCGCCAGGGCGCGCACCCGAGCTCCGCTCACTCGAGCGTGGCGATGTCCTCGCGCGAGATTCTGAGGGCGGCCGCGGCGGCATTTTCCTCGAGGTGCGCGATCGAGCTCGTGCCGGGGATCGGCAGCATCACGGGCGACCGCGCGAGCAGCCAGGCGAGCGCGACCTGCGCCGGTGTCGCGCCGGCACGCTCAGCCACACGCTTGACCCGCGCTGAGCGCAACGCGCGGCCCGCGCCGAGCGGATACCACGGGATAAAGACGATACCCGCCTTCTCGCAAGCAGACAGGACATCGTCCGACGAGCGATCCTCGAGGTTGTACTGATTCTGCACCGAGACAATCGGAGCGATGCGGCGCGCCTGCTCGAGCTCGCGCACCGTGACGTTGGACACGCCGAGGTGCCGGATCTTTCCGGCGCGTTGCAGCTCGGCCAGCGCGCCGACGGATTCGGCGTACGGCACTTCGGGGTCGGGAGCATGCAGCTGGTAGAGGTCTATGCGCTCGAGCCGCAGGCGCGCGAGGCTCCCGTCCACGGCCCGGCGCAGGTGCTCGGGCCGCCCGTTCGTGTCCCAGCGGTGGCGGCTGGGCCGCACAAGCCCGCCCTTGGTGCCGATCACGAGCACGTTCGGATAGGGATGGAGTGCTTCGGCGATCAGCGTCTCGGAAACATCGGGCCCGTAGCTGTCCGCCGTGTCGAAGAACGTGTGGCCGAGCTCGAAGGCACGCACGAGCAGCCCGCGCATGGCGGCGCGGTCGCCGGGCTCGCCCCAGATGTGCGGAAGGCCCGCGACGCGCATCGCGCCGAAGCCAAGCCGGTTGACGGCAAGATCGCCCAGCCGCAATGTGCCCGCTGCGGCCGCTGCCGCTTCACTCATCGAAGAGCGCGCTCAAGCCGTTACCGCCTGCGTTGCAGCGCTATTCGCCCTTGATCCCGGCCGCCTTGATCACCTTGTTTCACTTGACGATCTCGTTCTCGACGAACGCCGCGTACTGCTCGATCGTATTGCCCACCGGGTCGGCGCCCAGTCCGACGAGCCGCTCGCGCACTTCGGGCGTATTGACGGTGCGCACGACTTCCGCGTTGAGCCGCTCGAGGATCGCCCGCGGAGTCTTGGCCGGGGCGGACATGCCGTACCAGGACGTGACCTCGAAGCCGGGGACGCCGGCCTCCGCCACGGTCGGCAGGCCGGGCGCGGCGGACGAGCGTCGCGCCCCGGAAACGGCGAGGCCGCGCAGCTTGCCGGATTGCACTTGGCGGATCAACGTCGGAATGTTGCCGAAATAGAGCGACACCTCTCCCGCGAGCAGCGCAACCAGCCCGGGACCGCCGCCCTTGTACGGGATGTGGACCCACTTCGTGCCGGTCATGTACTGGAACAGCTCCGCGGAGAGATGCACACTGGTTCCGGTGCCGGACGAGCCGTAGTTGATTTCACCGGGGTACTTCTTGGACAGCGCGATGAGCTCCTTGACGCTCCTCGCGGGCAACGACGGGTGCACGGCCAGCAGGTTCGCCGATTCGGCGATCGGCGAGACGAACGCGAAGTCCCTGATCGGATCGAATGTGAGCTTCATCAACGTCGGGTTGGTGGCGTGCCCCGGCGCGTTCATTATGATGGTGTACCCGTCCGGCGCCGAGCGCACGAGCAGCTCGGACGCGATCGCCGTGTTGGCGCCCCCGCGGTTCTCGACCACCACCTGCTGGCCGAGGAGCTCCGAGAGCCTGGGCGCGATCGCGCGCGCCACGATGTCGTTGGTGCCGCCGGGAGGGAACCCGATCAGGAAGCGGATCGGCTTCGCGGGATACGCCTGGGCCAGAGCGGGTGCGGGCAGCCCCGCGAAGGACAGCGCCGCGGCGATCAATGCACCCGTGCGCAGTAGTAGCAGCCTCATGGTTTCCTCCTGGCAGTTTTTTGTACGGACGCGCTCAACGCGCGCAGGGCAGAAAAATTCTACCTGATCGAATGGCCGCGCGGCGGGCTCGTTTTTTCGTGGCCTGTGAGAAAATGGGCGCCGAGCGAGCCGTCATGGACCTCCCCGAACAGCTGAAGCCCGGGCTCACCGGCACCGCCGAGATCGTCGTGGGCACCCGCGATACCGCGCCGCACGTGGGCAGCGGCAAGATCGGCGTGCTGGCGACCCCGATCATGGTGAATCTCATGGAAGCAGCGGCGCTGCACGCCGTGGAGCGATTCATGCCCGCGGGCTGTCAGACGGTGGGCACGCACCTCGACATCAGGCACTTCGCCGCGACCCCGGTCGGGTTGCGCGTCAGGGCCTACGCGGAGCTCGCGAAAGTCGAAGGACGCACGCTCACGTTCCGGCTGCGCGCGGAGGACGAGCACGAGCCGATCGGCGAGGGCGTGCACGAGCGCATCATCATCAACGTCGGCCGCTTCGACCAGAGGATGCAGAAGAAACTCAGGAAGCCGTGACGGGTGATTCGTGATGCGTGATCGGCCTTAACTGCGTTTTTCCGCGTCCGGCGGCTCCACCAGCCGTTCGCGCTCGATTACCGTGTACTCGCCGGCGATGTATTCCCCGTCCGCGGCTTTTCGGAACTTGCGTTTGATCCACCAGAAGCGCAGCAGGATCACGCCCGCGAGTATTGCGCCCGCGACGAGCGCCGCTGCCAGGAAGAAGAACGCGAGAATCAACACCCCCAGGAACAGCAGGAACGCGGCCGCCCGTTCCAGCCACGATGCTTCTCTTGTCGGTATGGTCGCCAACTTCGCTCGATCCGCTCCGGTTCCGGAATGGACACCGGCGCCGCCGCGGAAGTTCAGTAGTCCGGACTGAAGCCTTTGATGATGACCCCGCCCGACTTCTCGTCGGGCTCGACCTCGAGCAGCTTGCGCGACGCGAGCTCGTCGAGCAGCTTGCTGAACGAGCGGAAGCCATGGTAGGACTCGTTGAATCCCGGCTGCCGCCGCTTCAGCGCCTGCTTGACCATCGAGCCCCAGATCTTCTCTTCGGCGCCGCGCTCCTTGAACAGCGCCTCGACGGTTTCCATGACCAGGTCTAGGCCCTCCTGCTTCTTGTCCGCCCCGACCGGCGGCGCCTTCGGCGCGGCGCCCTGCGCGGGGGCGGCCACCTTCTTCCGGCCGTGCTTCTTCGCCTTCTCGCGCACGAGGTCGTCGTAGTAGATGAACTCGTCGCAGTTGGCGATCAGGAGATCGGACGACGAGTTCTTGACCCCGACGCCGATGACCATCTTGTTGTTCTCGCGCAGCTTGCTCACGAGGGGCGAGAAGTCGGAATCGCCGCTGATGATCACGAACGTGTCCACGTGCGATTTCGTGTAGCAGAGGTCGAGCGCGTCCACGACCATGCGGATGTCGGCGGAGTTCTTCCCGGACATGCGCACGTGCGGGATCTCGATGAGCTCGAACGCCGCCTCGTGCATCGGGGGCTTGAACTCCTTGTAGCGGTCCCAGTCGCAGTAGGCCTTCTTGACCACGATGCTGCCCTTGAGCAGCAGACGCTCGAGCACCTTGCGTACGTCGAACTTCTCGTATTTCGCGTCTCGCACACCGAGCGCGATGTTCTCGAAGTCGCAGAACAAGGCCATGTTGTTGGTTCCCTGCTGGGCGCTCATCTAAGGCTCCGTTGTTTCAATCCGGGTGGCGCGGCGCCGCTTCGGCGCCCCGCTGTAGCGCTAGCGTGCCCGATTTGCGCCATCGCGTCCAATCGCGGGCGCTCCGGCCCCGGGGGCTGCGCTGAACTTCTGCCGGAGAATGGCGTCGGAAGGATCGCGAGCGCCGCGGCTGAGCGTCGAGGCGCTTGCACGGGTTTTCCCCGCGAACGCCCGGGCGTAATGCGCCGCAACCTTGCGACGAACGGTCACGAACCGATACTATCGAGCCTGAACCGCTATTTTGAACCCGTAAATGAGCGAAGATCCGTTTCGAGATCTGCGTCAGCAGCTGATGGCCGAGATTGCCGCGGAGGCCGCGCTTACCGCGGGGCACACCGGCCGGGCCGCCTTCGGCGAGCGCGTGCTGCGCGTCATCGGCGAAATGCCGCGCCACGAGTTCGTGCCGATCGAGCTCCAGCCCTACGCCTACCTCAACCGGCCGCTGCCCATCGGGTATGACAAGACGGTTTCGCAGCCGTTCATCGTCGCGCTCATGACCGATCTCCTCGATCCGCGAGCCGACGACGTGGTGCTGGAGATCGGAGCGGGCGCCGGCTATCAGGCGGCCATCCTCGCGCAGCTCACGAAGCGCGTCTACAGCATCGACATCATCGAGGAGCTGGCGCAGGGGGCGGAACGCAGGCTGCGGCGGCTCGGCTACGAGAACGTCGAGGTCCGCGTCGGCAACGGCTATTACGGATGGCCGGAAAATGCGCCCTACGACAAGATCATGGTGACTGCGGCGAGCGAGCTCATACCGCCCCCGCTGCTGACGCAGCTCAGGCCCGGCGGGCGCATGGTCGTGCCCACCGGCATCCCGGACAAGCAGACCCTGACGCTCGTCGAGAAGTCCGCCACCGGCAGCCTCACGACGCGCGAAATCCTGCCGGTACGATTTTCCGAGATGGAGGAACCCGGCGAGTATGCCGGTGCCGCCTGACGACCGTGATTGAGTGATTAGGTGACTTAGTGATTGAGTGGGCCAAAGAGATGCTTTGAGGGGTCGTTTCGCGGGTTGCTCAATCACTGAATCACTCAGTCACCGCACACTGCGCTTCTCGTACTACAATCAGCTCAGCGCGCGCCAGCAGCTCGCGTACCGCAAGAGCGACGCCATCAGTGTCGTGCGCGTGCCGCCGGGCCCGCCGCTGGCGCCGATGGTGGCGCGCATCGCGGAGGCGCTCGCCTCCGACGACGTGGCGGGCACGCGGGACGCGTCCCAGGCTTTGACCGATGCGCTCACAGCGCGCTTTGGCCTGCCGCCCATCGCGGTTGCGGTACTTTCCACGCGGCCGCTGCTTCGCGACGGCGATCTCTACGGCCTCTACGAGCCCGCGGGCAAGCGCCGGCCGATCCGGATTTCGGTGTGGATGCGCACCGCGCGGCGCAACCAGGTGGTGGCTTTCCGCACCTTCTTGCGGACGCTGCTGCACGAGTTCTGCCATCACCTCGACTACGAGCTCTACCAGTTGCCGGAAACGTTCCACACCGAGGGCTTCTACAAGCGCGAGTCCAGAACCTGTTTCATATATAGGCGCGTGATGCGTTGCGGCCAGGACGGACCGGATGCAAGGCGCCCGACGAAGGCCATATGTCGATATGGTCTAGGAGGGCAACGACGCAGCCGGCCGTCCTGGCCGCAACCCGCAGGGACGGGGCGATCTGGGCGCATTTCTTCGTCGGGGACCCTCGAAATATCGACATATTCCTTCGGGCCCTCCTCCTTGAACTGCATCCCACATCACCTCCGTCGCACACGTGCCTATATATGAAATAGGTTCTAGTCTCATGCGCCAGCTGCTTCCATCCCCGGCCGGCGGTCGTGAACCGTGAACCACGGGCAGTGGTTCCGTTCGACTCACGACTCACCCGTCACCCGTCACACCCCATCAGGCACGCTATAATCAACGGCCGTGGCGCGACAGACCAAGACCATGGCCGTGCTGTTCGCCGACATCAGCGACAGCACGGGCCTCTATCAGAAGCTCGGAGACGCTGCGGCACGCAATATCGTGAATGCGTGCCTGTCGGTGGTCACGGGCGTGCTGCCGCGATTCGATGGCCGCGTAGTGAAAACCATGGGTGACGCGGTCTTGTGCGTGTTCCCGAGCGCCGACCTCGCGATACTGGCCGCGAGCGACATGCAGGCGATGGTCGCCAGAACCCGGCCCGGGAACCATCCGGTGAAGATACACATCGGCCTGCATTACGGCCCGGTGCTGCAGGAGGAGGGCGACGTTTTTGGCGACAGCGTGAACGCCGCAGCCTATCTCGCCGCCGTCGCCACCCCCGAGCAGATCCTCACCACGGAAGCGACGGAGCGCTGCCTGTCCGCGGCGCTCAAGTCATGCGTGCGGCCGATCTTCCACGCCGTGTTGAAGGGCAGCGAGGAAGAATCCACCGTGTATCAGGTGCTGTGGCGCACCGACACCCACGATCTCACCGACGTCAACCTGCATTCCAAGAAAACGATACCCGGAGACACCGGCAGCCTGCTGGTCTCCCTCGACGAGGAGCGCGTGCGCGTGGACCAGTGGCGCACCGGCATCACGGTTGGACGCTCCAAGGACTGCGATCTCGTGGTGAAGGACCACTTCGCCTCGCGCCGGCATCTCTCGATCCGGCTGGTGCGCATGCATTTCTACCTGTACGATCACAGCACCAACGGCACGTTCGTCTCGCTCGAAAGCGGCGAGGAGGTGCACGTGCTGCGGCGCGAGCTGCTGCTCGACGGCTCGGGCCAGATCTGCGTGGGGCGCAGCCGGATCGAGCGGCCGGCGGAAATCATCGCCTACGCGCGCGACCGCCGCTCGATCTACCGGATGTAGCGCCGGGACTTCACTTCCCCCCGGCGAGCGCGCGCACGACTTCAACGCCGTTGCGCGCGCGGGCGCGCGCCTCCTCCGGGCTTTCGTTCGCGAGCGGCGTGGCCGCCACCATCTCGTACATGTCGGCCGCGCCCTGCATGATGCGCGGCGTCATGCCCACACCCTCGAACGTCCTGGCGATTTCCAGCATCTCCGGCACCCACCGGTAGGCTTTCGGCGGCATCGGCGGGATCCGGCTCGTCATCCAGCCATAGACATCCGCGAGGCTCTCCTTGAATTCCGCCTCGAGCGCCTGCTCCACCCCGAGCCGGCGCGCCGCGATCAGCAGCTCCACCCCGAGCGCGACGGCGCCCTTCGTGATCGCGCCGTAGCACATCTTCACGCCCGAAGCATCGCCGATGCGCTCGCTCACCACGCGCACCATCAGGCTCGGATTGTCGAATTGCGTGAACAGGTAGGCGTCGGGGCCCGAAACGTAGATGCGCGTTCCGCTCTTGCCGCGGGGCGGCGGACCGACGATGCCCGCGTCTATGAAAACGCTTCCCGCATCGCGGATGATGCCGTCGATTTCACGCACGGTCTGGGGCGAGACCGCATTGCAGTCGGCGAACGCGATCCTGCGCCCGGTTTTCCGGATCGCTCGGGCGACTTCGCGCGCTTTGTCCGCGGCGGCCCCCGGGTTGAGCACGGAGAGTACCATCTCGCACGTGCCGACGAGCGCTTCCAGCGAGCCGCAGTCCTCGATACCCGCATCGCGCGCGAGCGCCTTGGTGCGCGCGCTGCGTCCCTCGAGCGCCGTGTAGACGTTGAGGCCGGATTCCTTGAGGCGCGCGGCGATTGCCTGACCCATGTCGCCCGGGCTGGCGACGCCGATATTCCTGATTTCCATGCCTGTGCTCCTTCTTTCGCCGGCGGATCCGCCTCCGGGATGAGGCGACGCGGACGGCTACGATAAAATAACGCTTTTTTTCATTCGCACGGTGCGGCCACGGGGCGCGCGAACGGGCGATTATCTTATCGCATTCCCGGGCCGGATCCTGTGCGGCGGGTGAGACAGCAGCGTGTGAGATGGCTTTTTTCCTGATCGTCCTCGTCACGATCATCAACCACGTGGCGTTCAAGGGCAGCAAACTCTTGATCACGCTGTTTGCGATCGATCTCGGCGCCAACCCGCTGGAGATCGGCGTCGTGTTCGCGATGTACTCGGTGTTCCCGGTGTTTCTCTCCGTCTACGCCGGTAAAGTCTCCGATCGCCTCGGTTTCCGGGCACCGATGCTGTTCGGCTCCGTCGGGCTGGTGGCCGGGCTTACCCTGCCGTTCGCGATGCCGCAGCTCTCCTCTCTCTACCTCTCGGCGACGCTGATCGGCATGTGCTACATCTTCTACACGGTCTCCGTGCAGCACCTCGTCGGTTCTTTCGGCGAGGGCCCGGCGCGCACGCGCAACTACAGCCTCTTCAGCCTCGGGATCGGCCTCACGGCGCTGCTCGGACCGACCACGGCCGGGTTCGCGATCGATCTCGTCGGGCACCGTGCGACCTACGCGCTTCTCGCGCTCTTTCCCCTCGTGCCGATTGCCATGCTCGCGTTCTTTTCGCGCATCGTGCCGCGCCCGGAGGCCCATCGAACGGACCGGCGCGAGCATCGCGTCATGGATCTCGTCGCGAACGTGCCGCTGCGGCGCACGCTCATCGCCTCGGCCACCATCGAGACCGGACTGGAGCTCGTCAATTTCCTGCTGCCGATCTACGGGCATTCCATAGGGCTGTCCGCTTCACAGATCGGCGTGCTGCTCGGGGCATTTGCGCTTGCGCTGCTCGCCGTGCGCACGGTGATGCCCGCGCTGGTGAGGCGCTCGAGCGAAGAGCGCGTGCTGAGCGTGTCGCTGTTCGCCGCGGCGCTCACGTTGCTCGCGTTCCCGGGCGTGGCGGATTTCACGCTGCTGCTGGCAATGGCCTTCCTGCTGGGCCTCGGGCTCGGGTGCGGCGCGCCGGTGTCTCTCGTGCTCGCCTACAATCGCGCGCCCGCGGGGCGCTCGGGCGAGGCGATCGGATTGCGGCAGACGGTGAACAAGGCGATCGAGATGCTGATGCCAATCATCTTTGGTTCCTTGAGCACCGCGTTCGGGATGATTCCGGTGTTCTGGCTCGACGCCCTGATGCTCGCGTACGGCGGGGCGCTGATGCGCGGGGACGCGCGCAACAAGATCAAATCCGGGCAGCCCCCTTCTGCGGGCTGATGCCGCCGTGGCGCGGGATCGCGGCGCGCATCCGGTTACGGACGGTAGCGCGTATCATCGGCCACGGGCTCGGATGCCTGCGGCGCCGGGCGCCGGCGCACGCGCACGACGGTGAGCCCGATGCCGTAAAGAGCCCCCACCGGCAATCCCCACGCGAGGAGGGCGACGGCGAACACTTCCGCCCGGGCGATGAAAAGATCGCGGCGGTAGTCGAGCTCGATCTGGGTTGCGAGATTTCCGTACTTCGAGTGCACGCGCGACATCAACTGCCGATCGCTGAGCACCCGCGAAGCGGCGCGCGTCCAGGTCTCCGCAGTGCCGTAGTATTCGGGGTGCAGCTCCCACAGGCGGTGCTGGACGATGAGCCGCTCGCGCGCCTGGCGCGTGACTCCCACCGCGCGGTCATAGGCGATCGAGACCACCGGCCACGCGTAGGCCGCCGCGACGGCGATCCACGCGAGTTTCCATAGCGGGAGCGGGACCAGGAATGCCTTGTTTGTCTTTTCCGTCATCGGGTTGGTGCTGCTGAGCGGATGTTATGATAACGGCCTTTTCGCACCGAGGAAGGGAAGATGAAGCAGTTTGACATCGCAATGATACCCGGGGACGGCATCGGGCGCGAAGTCGTCCCGGCGGGCCAGAAGATACTGAACGTCGTCGCCGACGTGCACGGCGGCGTGCGTTTCCGTTACAAATCCTACCCGTGGAGCTGCGCCTATTACCTGAAGCACGGGCGCATGATGCCGGAGGACGGATTGCGCCGCATCGGAGACTCGGACGCGATCTTCCTCGGGGCGGTCGGATTCCCGGGCGTCGCGGACCACGTCTCCCTGTGGGGGCTCTTGATCCCGATCCGGCGCGGCTTCCAGCAATACGCGTGCGTGCGCCCGGTAAAGCTGCTGCCCGGCGTGCGCTCCCCGCTGGCCGCGCGCGGACCCGAGGACATCGACTTCGTCGTGGTGCGCGAGAACAACGAGGGCGAGTACTCGAGCATGGGCGGGCGCATCTACAGCGACACGCCGCACGAGGTCGTGACGCAGTTGAATCTCTTCACCCGCCGCGGCACCGAGCGCATCATCCGGTATGCGTTCGAGCTCGCGCGCAAGAAGCGCAAGAAGAAGGTGACTTCCGCGACCAAGTCGAACGGCATCATCTTCAGCATGCCGTTCTGGGACGAAGTATTTTGGGAGGTCGCCAGGCGGTACCGCGGAATTGCGGCGGAGCAGATGCACATCGACGCGCTCTCCGCGCGCTTCGTGACGCACCCCCACAATTTCGGCGTCGTGGTCGGCAGCAATCTTTTCGGCGACATCCTGACCGATCTCGGCGCCGCGATCGCCGGCTCGATCGGGATCGGCGCTTCCGCCAATCTCAATCCCGAGAAAAAATTCCCGTCCTGCTTCGAGCCGGTGCACGGCTCGGCGCCCGACATCGTCGGCAAGGGCATTGCCAATCCGCTGGGCCAGATCTGGAGCGGGGCATTGATGCTCGAGCACCTCGGCTATCCGAAGGCGCACGATCTCGTCGTGAACGCCATGGCGGCGGTGCTTGCCAGCGGCGTGAAGACCCCCGACCTCGGCGGGAAAGCGAGCACCGCGCAGGTCACCGCGGCGGTGGGGAAGGAAATACGCAGGCTCGCAGCCTGAGCGCTTCGTTTTTTGAGTGTATGGAGAATCTTGCTGCCGCGGCTCACCGAGACCGGCCTTGCGCAGGCCAGCGCGTGACTGCACAAGTAGGGAATCGGGAATGGGAAATAGGAAATGGATAGAATACGAAACAGCGTGTAGCAAGGTTTCCGATTCCCGATTCCCCATTTCCCATTATCCCCATCAGTGAGTCTGCGAACGCTCGTGGTCGTCGGGGCGTGGAGCATGTCGGTCGCCGTGGCGGCCGCGGCGCCGGTGCAGGAAACGGTCCATTTCATGAGCCGCGATGGCGCCACCCGGCTCACCGGTTACGTGTTCAGGCCGGGCACTCCCGGCCCGCATCCCGCCGTAGTCATGCTGCACGGACGCTCCGGGGCGTACTCGGCCGCAGCGCGCGGCACCTACAGCGCGCAAACGCTGAGCCTGCGGCACAAGATGTGGGGCGGCTTCTGGGCCGAGCGCGGCTATCTTGCCTTGCACGTGGACAGCTTTGGGCCGCGCGGCCATCCGCACGGATTCCCGAGGCACTCCTACAACGATCGCCCAGCCGAAGTCAGCGAGCAGATCGTGCGCCCGCTCGATGCCTACGGTGCGCTCGATTACCTGCGCGGGCGCCCCGACGTAGCGGGCGATCGTGTGGGCCTGCAGGGATGGTCGAACGGCGGGATGGCGGTGCTCGCAGTACTGTCACCGGGCTCGGAAACCGCGAACCCCGTTCGCGCCACCGGTTTCCGGGCCGCGGTCGCATTTTATCCGAGCTGCCGCGTCCAGGAGCGGCAGGGCGGGTATCTGCCGAACGCGCCGTTATTGATACTGATCGCGGGCGAGGACGACGAGGTATCCGCAGCGGTGTGTCACCGGTTTGCAGCGGAAGCGCGAGCGCGGGGGGCGCGGATCGAGCACGCGCTCTACGAAGGCGCGCACCACGCATTCGACGACCCGGGCAAAGCGCGGCAGGCGCACGCACCCAACCGTGCCGCGAGCGAGGATTCGAAGCGGCGCGCCGAGCAGTTTTTCGCGCAGCACCTGCGGAACTAGGCCATGAACGCAATCCCACGGAACCGCGTCGGCTGGCTGGCGGCACTGCGGCTGGCCGCGATGCTGGGCGTGCTGCTGCTCGCGGGCGGGGTCGAGTCGGCGCGAGCGGAGCCGCACGCGCGCGATCCGCGCGCGGCGATCGCGTCCGCGCATCCACTGGCTACGGCCGCCGGCTACGAGATCCTCGGCCGCGGCGGCAACGCTTTTGACGCGGCGGTGGCCGTCGCCGCGGCGCTCGGGGTGGTCGAGCCGTATTCCTCGGGTCTGGGCGGCGGCGGGTTCTGGCTGCTGCACCGCGCGCGCGATCAGTTCCAGGTGATGGTGGACGGGCGCGAAACCGCGCCGGGCAGCGCGAGGCCGGAGCGTTACCTTGACGCCGAGGGCAAGCCCGTCCGCGGCGCGCTCACGCAGGGCGGAAACTCGGTAGCGGTTCCGGGCACGCCTGCTGCATTGGCGCACGTGGCGCGCGGCTACGGGCGCCTCACGCTCGGGGAAAATCTCGCGCCCGCGATCCGGCTTGCTCGCGACGGTTTCGAAGTGGACCCGCGTTACGCGCGGATCGCCCACATGCGCGCGAGCACGCTGCAGGCCGATGCGGGCGCCGCGCGAATTTTTCTTCACAACGGCCGGGCGCCCGCCCCGCGTTACGTGCTGCGCCAGCCGGAACTCGCCGCTACGCTGGAGCTGCTCGCGGCGCGGGGCGCGGAAGGTTTCTACGGGGGGCGTGTTGCCCGGGCCCTGATCGAGGCGGTCAACCGCGCGGGGGGGCTCTGGCAGCCTTCCGATCTCGCCGCCTACCGCGTGATCGAGCGTCGGCCCGTCCGGTTCCGGCATCGCGACGCCACCATCGTCACGGCGAGCCTGCCGTCGGCGGGAGGTATTGCGCTCGCGCAGGCGCTCCACATGCTGGAGCGCTTCGAAATCTCCGATCCGCAGACGCTTGCCGGCGCGCACCTCGTGATCGAAGTGCTGCGGCGTGCGTTCCGGGACCGCGCGCTGTACCTGGGCGATAGCGACTTCGTTACGGTACCGGTGCCCCGGCTCGTGAGCAAGGCCTACGCCGGGGAAAGAGCCGCGGGCATCAACCGCGCCGCGGCAACGCGCAGCGAGGCGCTCGGGGACGGAGAGGTTGCTGCCGGACGCGGCAGCACCACACACCTGTCAGTGATCGACGCCGAAGGCAACCGGGTGGCCGCGACGCTCACCATCAACTGGTTGTTTGGTTCCGGGATCGTGGCGGGTGATACCGGCGTGCTGCTCAACAACGAGATGGACGATTTTTCCCTCGGGCCCGACGTTCCCAACACCTACCTTCTGCGCGGTGGCGCAGCGAACGCGATTGCACCGGGTAAGCGCCCGCTGTCGAGCATGACTCCCACGTTCATCGAGGACGAGAAAGGCGTGCTCATCGTCGGGGCCCCCGGGGGCTCTCGCATCGTGAGCCAGGTTGTCCTCACCGTGCTCGAGTACCTGCGTACGCCGCGGGTGGACCTCGAGCGTCTGGTCGGCCTGCCGCGCTTCCACCACCAGTGGTGGCCCGACCGCGTGGAGATCGAGCCCGAGGGTTTCCCCGCCGAGTGGCGCGCGGCACTGGAGGCGAAAGGCCACCGCGTCGAGACCGCTGGTCGGAAGTGGGGCAACCTGCAGGCGGTGTTCTGGTCGCGCGCGACGGGGCTCGCCGTTGCCGCGAGCGATCCGCGCGGGGCGGACGTCGGCTGGTACTGAAAAGCCATAGCCACAGAGAACACGGAGAACACAGAGAGCATCAAGATCAGGACTTGAATCGCGGAGACGGGGAGAGAAGCAAGAACATGTGTGAACCGCCAAGGCGCCAAGAAAGACAAGAATGTACCCGCAGATAAACCCGGATATTTACAGGAGCAAACCTGTTTCTCCCGGCGCGTTAGCGGTTTGATTATCATTTTGTTTTTCCTTCGTGTCCTTTGTGTCCTTCTGTCCTTCGTGCCCCTTGTGGCTAAAGATGTCTGATCAGTCTCCGTGTTCTCTGTGATCTCTGTGGCTGATGGCCTTCTGCTGTATGATTAGCCGGCGATGAAGACGACCTTCCTGGATTTTGAGCAGCCGATCGCGGAGCTCGAGGCGAAGATCGACGAGCTGCGCTACGTGCAGGACGATTCTGCCCTCGACATTTCCGAGGAAATCGCGCGGCTGCAGAAGAAGAGCCAGTCGCTCACCAGGGAGATCTACGGGAAGTTGACCGCATGGCAGATCGCGCAGGTGGCGCGACACCCGCAACGGCCGTACGCGCTCGATTACATCAGCGGCATCTTCACCGATTTCGAGGAGCTGCACGGGGACCGCGTATACGCGGATGATGCGGCAATCGTCGGGGGGCTCGCCCGCTTCGGTGGCGAGGCCTGCGTGGTGATCGGCCACCAGAAGGGCCGCGACACCAAGGAGAAGATCTTCCGCAACTTCGGCATGCCCAGGCCGGAGGGCTACCGCAAGGCTTTGCGGTTGATGAAGACTGCCGAGAAGTTCGGGGTGCCCGTTTTCACTTTCGTGGACACGCCGGGGGCATATCCGGGGGTCGGGGCGGAGGAGCGCGGCCAGTCGGAGGCGATCGGGCGCAACCTCTATGCGATGGCCGAGTTGAGGACTCCGGTCATCTGCACCATCATCGGCGAGGGCGGATCGGGCGGCGCGCTCGCAATCGCGGTGGGCGACGCGGTGCTGATGCTGCAGTACGCGACGTATTCGGTGATTTCCCCGGAGGGCTGCGCCTCCATCCTGTGGAAGAGTGCCGATTACGCCGAGGAGGCGGCCGAAACCCTGGGCATCACCGCGACCCGCCTCAAGGCGCTCGCGCTGATTGACAAGGTCGTCAACGAGCCGCTCGGCGGCGCCCACCGGGATCACGAGACGATGATGCAGAACCTCAAGAAGGCGCTGCAGGAAACCTGGCGGCAGCTCAGGGGAGCCAATACCGACGAACTTCTGGCGGCGCGTTTCGAGAGGCTCATCGGCTATGGCAGGTTCAAGGAAGTCGAGCAGAAGTAGGGCCGGCCGGCCCGATCTGGTTTCCCGCGTCTCCGTGCAACTGAGCCACGTCGTCGCACCCGCGGACCGCCTGGTCGTGGGCCTTTCCGGCGGAATCGACTCGGTGGCCCTGCTCGATTGCCTGCTGCGCTGCGCGCGCAGGCTTCACATTCGCGTAGCGGCATTGCACGTCAACCATCAGCTGAGCGCCCATGCGGGGCGCTGGTCGGCATTCTGCCGGCAACTGTGCCGTGCGCGTCGCGTCCCGTTTCGCAGCGTCAAGGTGCATGTGGCGCGCGGCGACAGCGTCGAGGCCGCGGCCCGCGATGCGCGCTACGAAGTCTTTCGGCGCGAGGACGCCGACTTCGTCGCGCTGGCGCACCACCAGGACGACCAGGTCGAAACGGTCCTGCTGCAGCTGCTGCGCGGGGCGGGCCTGCGGGGCCTCGCGGCGATGCCACTCGTCAGGATCGAGGATCGAGGATCGAGGATCGGGAGACCACAACGACGCGGTTTTGAGCGGGAACTCAATCCTCAATCCTCAATCCTCAATCCCAGGATTCTGCGGCCGCTGCTCGACGTGACTCGTTCGGAGATTCTCGAGTACGCGCGGGCACGCAAACTCGAGTGGGTGGAGGACGAAAGCAACGCGGATGTGCAGTTTGCGCGCAACTTCCTGCGGCACAAAGTGCTGCCCGTCATCGGCGAGCGTTTCCCGGGTTACCGCGGAACCATCGCGCGCGCGGCGCGCCATCTCGCCGATGCGGCGGCGGTGCTCGATGAGGTCGCCGCAGCGGACGGCGCCGAAAGTCTTGCCGATGCTACGCTCGCAACGGAAGCGTTGCGCTCACTGCCTGCCGCGCGCGCGCGCAACCTGCTGCGTTATTTCCTTTCCGCGCACCGCGTGGCAAACCCGGGCGCCGAACGGCTCGCCGAAGCGCTGCGCCAGCTGCTCGCCGCGAAGCAGGACGCGCGGGTTTGCATCGAGCTGGGAGACGCGAGCTTGAGGCGTTTCAACGGCAGGGCTTACCTCGTGCGTGCGTTCCGGACCCCGCGTCCGGGATTTTCCAGACGCTGGCGGGGCGAGAGGCAGCTCAGCGTGCCGGAACTGCAAGGCCTGTTGCGCATGGATCGAGGACGGGGCCACGGCATCAGCGTCGCCCGGCTGGGCGGACGGCCGGTCACGGTCCGCGTGCGCGGGGGAGGAGAGCGCCTGCAGCCGGACTGCAAGCGTCCGCGGCGCAGCCTGAAGAACCTGCTGCAGGAGGTGCAGCTGCCGCCCTGGGAACGCGAGCGGCTCGCGTTGCTCTTCTGTGGCGAGCACCTGGTATGGGCGCCCGGTATCGGGGTGGATTGCGCGTTTCAGGCCGGGCACGATGAGCGCGCGCTCCGCCCGGTATGGGTGCCGGTAGCATGACCGAAACGCGTTGGGGTGCGCACAGACCCGTACGCCGCGCCAGCGTTGCCGCGCAACGTGCTGATTCGCAGAAGAAATAGCCTCCGGGGTCCCGTGACCGTGGAGTCCCCGGTGTGCGCGGCGCGCGAACGACCAGGGCGACCGTTACGGAGCCTTGATTCCATTGTCAACCCTGCACCTTGAGAGTGCTTGACGCTGAATAGGGGTTCGGATAGCGTCTGGAACGTTTCAGTGAAAATCGGGTCTGTTTGAAGACGACCGGATCCAACAACGCTTTCGAAGGAGGAGCATCATGAAATGGAACCAGCCGCAACGTTTTGGCGTTAAAGTGCTCGCCGCGACGTTCTTCGCGGTGCTTGCCGTGACGTGGGGAACGGTCGAACGTCTCGCGCACGCGCAGGAGCAGCCACGGAAAGTCGTGCTGCGCTTCGTGGGCGACTTCCCGCCGCCGCCGCATCCGGCGGGCCTCGCGATGAAGCACTTTTCTGACCGGCTGCCGCAGGTCATCCCGGGCAGCGAGGCGCGCCTCTACTACGCGGGCGCGCTCTACACCATACCCGAAGCCTTCGAGGCGATGCGCCAGGGCAACCTCGAGCTGACCTGGATGCAGATCGGCAAGGCGGCGCCGGTCGACCCGTGGGTGATGACGGTGGTGGGTCCCGGCGTGCTGACGACAGTCGGCGCGGTCGATGCGCTGGATAAGACGCAGACCTACAAGATGCTGGTGGACCGGCTTGCAAAGAATCAGGCCATCAAGGTGTTCGGCGTCGGGCACATGAGCTTCGGCATGGGCATCGGCGGCAAGCGGCGCTTCGCAAGCCCGGGCGATTTTGCCGGGCGCAAGATGCGCAGCATGGGACCGGTCGAGAACGCCGCGCTGGAGTCGTGGAAGGCTTCTCCCGTCGTCATGGCCTTCGGTGAGGTGCCGAGCGCGCTGGAATCGGGAGTGATCGACGGCCTGATGACGAGCCTGGGTGGCTGGCTCTCCGTGCGCGAGCAGGCGCCCTTCTACACGATGGGCGGCGCCGGGGCTTTTATCGGCGACTATTACATGATCAGCGCCAGCCGGCGCTGGTGGGACCGCCTGACTCCGGCGACGCAGGCCGCATTGGAAAAGGTGATCAACGAGACGATCCAGGTGCAGAAGGAGCTCAACTGGTGCGTGGACAAGATGACCTACGACAAGTACGGGACCAGGGACCCGTCGAAGCCGGGCGTCTACTGGATGAGCGCGAAGGAGGTCACCGCCATGACGAACGCGATGGGTGATGCCTCGACCCGGTTCGTGAAGAGCAAGACCCCTGCGGAAGCAGGCAAGTGGGTCGATGCGTTCGTCAGGGAAGGCCGTGAGCTGTCGGAGAAAAATCCGTCCGGCACTTCCTGGATCGAGAAGGTGGACTGCGCGAAGTACGCGAAGACGATCGTAATCCGCTGACGGGCAGTTAAGGAGGCGGGCGCGTGGGAAAGGCGTACGCGCTCTGGCGTGCATTTCAGGACAAGGTCGTGTCGCCGGTCGCGGCACTCCTTTTGCTGGGATGCACGCTGCTCGCCATCGCCGAGATCTTCCGGCGCTACGTGCTCGGTCTCTCGTTCTACTGGGCGCAGGACGCGGTCATCTACCTCATCCTGAGCGGCGTCTTTTTCTATTTCAGCATCTCGCAGCGCCACAACGAGCACCTCAACGTGACGCTGTTCGTGCAGCTCCTGGAAGGCAGGGGGCCGCGCGCCCGGAGAGTGGGTGAGATCGTCGAGGTCGTAGGGAGCGCGTTCGGTTTCGTGTTTCTGTTGCTGGTCGTGTGGTGGGGCGTCCCCGAGGCACTCGACAGCCAGAAATACAATACCCGCACCGAAAGCCTGATCCTTCCGTTGTGGCCGTTCCTGTACGTGCTGCTCGTCGGCTTCCTGTTCATGGCGATCTCGCTCTTCTTCCAGGTGTACAGCGGGATCCAGAAGCTGCGTGGGCGCAAGGGACTCGAGGAGCCGGCGCAGGAAGGCGCGGGGCTGCACTAAAGTGCATCGGCGTCCGGAAGCGATTGTTCCGGCCCTGGTGGCGAAAGCAAGGGAGCGTACGGAACCCATGCAACGGATTGCGGTTACGCCGCACCGGCAGCGTCCGTGCCTGATGAAGCTTCGGCGCAGGCCGGTTGACGGGGCGCGCTCATGCTGATCGTCGGCATCGTCGCGCTCGTCCTGCTGGTCATCGGCATCCCCATCGGCATCGCGCTCAGCGCGGGGAGCGCGGTCTACATCTTTATCGACCCGCTGCTCGAGCCTTCGGTCATCTTCCGGGCCTTCTTCAACTTCATCTCGAAGTATTCGTTGATGGCGATCCCGCTCTTCATCTACGCGGGATTCCTGATGGAGCGCACCGGGCTTGTAGCGCAGCTCTTCCGTTTCTCGGACGCGCTCGTCGGCTGGCTGCCCGGCGGGTTCGGGGTCGCTACGGTGGTCGCGTGCGTCCTGTTCGGGGCGATCTCGGGCTCGAGCGTCGCGATGGCGGCGGCGATGAGCGTGATCGCGATACCCGAGATGACCAAGCGCGGCTACCCGCCGTGGTTGGCGGCGGGCCTGGTGGCCACGGCGGGCGGCATCGCGATGCTGATACCTCCGAGCATCATCCTGATCCTGTACGGCATCGTGACCGAGACCTCGGTCGTGCGCCTGTTCTTCGCCGGCGTCATCCCGGGGTTGCTGCTCGCCCTCGGCAACATCCTGAGCGTTATCGGGATCGCGTGGCTGCTGAAGCTGCCCCGCGGCACGTTCGAGGGTCGCCGGTTGTGGAAGGAATCGAAGCTCGCGGTGCCGGCGCTCGGCATGCCGGTCATCATCCTCGGCGGGCTCTACGGGGGGCTCTTTACGCCCACGGAGGCCGGCGCCGCCGCGTGCGGCTATGCCCTTCTGTACGGGCTCATCGTCGGGCGCAGGCAGTTCGTCAGGGATCTCCTGCCCACGACTTGCCGGGCGCTCAACCTGACGGCCGTGGTTCTGTTTCTGGTCGGGAGCGTGGGCGTGTTCCAGTTCCTGGCCGCGAACCTGTACTGGCCGCAGACGATCACCAAGATGGTGGTCGATTGGGGTCTGACGCCGCTCGGCTTCATATTCGCCTTCATGGGTGTGGCACTGGTGCTAGGGATGTTCGTTGACGGCGTCGCAATCGTCCTGCTGACGGTGCCGGTGGTGTTCCCGGTGGCGTGGGCGCTCAAGATCGACCCGATCCACCTCGGCATCATGCTCACTCTTGCCGTGGAGATGGGCGTGGTCACCCCCCCAGTCGGCCTGAACGTGTTCGCGGTGAGCGGGGTCTCGAAGATACCGGTGACCGAGGTCGTGAAGGGCACGATTCCGTTCTTCATCGGCGATCTTCTCGTGCTGATCCTGGTGATTTTCTTCCCCGCGCTCGCGACCTGGCTACCGAACCTGCTCGTCGTTTCGACCTTCAAGTAGCTGCCGCCGGCGCAATCGCGCAAGCTAGACCGTCCGGCGGCATCCTAAGGGACAACTTCCCGTAGCACGCATGACTTCTGCGCAGCCGCCGCGCAGGCGCGGCGGCTGCGCCATCGCCCCGGCCGCGTGGAGCTTCCCTGAGCTCTCATGCGGCATGCGTTGTGCGCCCGGAATCGGCGCGAAATCTCTTTGTTTCAATACCTTACCGTGATATCCTTGCAAGCTAACTTGAACAGCGATGAACCAGGGATTTTTCATGGCGGTCGAGCGTACGTTGTCCATCATCAAGCCGGATGCGATTGCAAAGAACGCGATTGGCCGGATCTATGCTTGCTTCGAGCAGGCGGGCCTCAAGATCGTCGCGGCGCGCATGACGCACCTGACGCGGGCGCAGGCCGAGGGCTTTTATGCGGTGCACAAGGAGCGGCCCTTCTTCAAGGACCTGGTCGAATTCATGATTTCCGGCCCGGTGATGGTCCAGGTGCTGGAAGGCGAAGACGCGATACAGAAGAACCGCGACCTGATGGGCGCGACGGACCCGAAAAAGGCGGCCAAGGGCACCATACGCGCCGAGTTCGCTCAAAGCATAGACGCGAACGCGGTGCACGGATCGGACTCGCGCGAGACCGCCGCGACCGAGATCGCATATTTCTTCCCGGCCCTCGAGATTCACTCGCGCTGAGGTGATGGATGGCAATCAACCTGCTCGGACTCGACCACCGCGGGTTGCAGGCGTTGTGCGCCGGGCTCGGGGAGAAGCCGTACCGGGCGAAGCAGCTCATGCGCTGGATCCACCACGCGGGCGTGGACGATTTCGGCGCGATGACCGACATTTCGCGGCAGCTGCGCGAGGTGCTGGCCCGGGATACTACGATCGCGGCCCCGCGGGTGCTGCACGACACACCCGCGGCCGACGGTACGCGCAAGTGGCTGCTCGACGTCGGCACCGGCAACGCCATCGAGTCCGTGTTCATCCCCGAAACCGGGCGCGGGACCCTGTGCATTTCGTCGCAAGCGGGCTGCGCGCTGGAATGCTCGTTCTGCTCGACCGGACGCCAGGGCTTCAACCGTAATCTCTCGGCGGAGGAAATCATCGGCCAGCTGTGGCTGGCGAACCGGTGCCTGCGGCGTGAGTCGGCGGACGAGCGGCCGATCAGCAACGTCGTCATGATGGGAATGGGCGAGCCGCTGGCAAACTTCGAGAACGTGGTGGCGGCGATGCGGATCATGCTCGATGACTGCGGGTACGGGCTTTCGCGCAGGCGCGTGACGCTCTCCACGGCGGGACTGGTGCCCGGCATCGACCGGCTGCGCGAGGAGTGTCCGGTGGCGCTCGCGGTGTCGCTGCACGCCCCGGACGATGCGCTGCGTGACGAGCTGGTGCCGATCAACCGCAAGTACCCGATCAAGGAGCTGTTTGCGGCGTGCGTTCGCTATATCGAGAAGGCCCCGCGCGATTTCGTCACCTTCGAGTACGTGATGCTCGACGGCGTGAACGACAGCGTCGCCCAGGCCCGGGCGCTCGCGCGCCTGGTGAAGCCGGTGCCGTGCAAGATCAATCTCATTCCCTTCAATCCGTTCCCCGGGTCCGGCTACGAGCGTTCCGGGCCGGAGGCGATCGCGCGTTTCCGCGACGTGCTGATGCAAACGGGCCTGGTGGCCACCGTGCGCAAGACCCGCGGAGAGGACATCGCCGCCGCCTGCGGACAGCTCGCCGGACGCGTGCAGGACCGGACGAAGCGCAAGCAACGCCGCCAGGAGGAGCTGGCAACATGAAAATAATCCGTTACGCAATGGTGCTGGCGTGCATCGGGGCGGCGGGCTGCGCCACGCAGCCGGCCGGCGAATCCGCGCTCGGGCCCGTGGCCGTAACGACCGGCCAGGAGGGCGCGGACAGGATGCGCGCGCGCATCCACACCGAGCTCGCCGCCGGCTACTTCGAGCTGGGAAACATGAGCATGGCCCTGGAGGAGCTCAAGATCGCCACGCTCGCCGATCCCAGTTACGCCCCGGCGCACGGTATCGGGGGGCTCGTCTATGCCGCCCTCAAGGAGGACCGCCTTGCCGAGGAGAGCTTTCAGCGTGCGCTGCGGTTGAGCCCGCTCGACCACGACGTCAACAACAATTACGGGATGTTCCTGTGCGACCGGAAGCGGGAGCAGGAGGCGATCGGCTACTTTCTCGCCGCGGTACGCAACCCGCTCTACCAGAACCCGGATCGCTCGCTCGTGAACGCGGGGGTCTGCGCGCGCCGCCGTGGCGACGTGGGCGCGGCCCAGGGCTATTTTCAGCAGGCGCTCAAAGTGCAACCGAACCAGACGCAGGCGCTGTTTCAGCTCGCGGACCTCGAATTCGCGCGCGGCAATTTCACGGATGCGCGTGACTACCTGAACCGCCTGAAGCAGATGGTGGCGCCAACCCCGGAATTGTTGTGGCTGGGGGTGCGCATCGAGCGCCGGCTGGGTGACCGCAACACCGAGGCGAGCTACGTACAGCAGTTGAGAAACCATTTCCCCGCCTCGAAGGAAGCGAAGGCGCTTGCCGCAGGCACGATCGAATGAGCGAAACCGTGACGGTCCCGGCACCCGCAGCCACCGAGGCTCCCGGCACGACACCGGGCAGGCGCCTGGCGCAGGAGCGCGAACGGCAAAATCTCAGCGCGGCCGACGTCGCGCGGCAGCTGAAGCTCTCGGTGAGCCAGGTCGAGGCGCTGGAGGCCGGGTACTACCATCTGCTCCCGGGCCCGGTCTTCGTGCGGGGCTTCATCCGCAACTACGCGCGCCTCGTGAAGCTCGATTCGGAACCATTGCTGCAAGCGGCGACCGACGGCCTGCCGCAGCCGGCGCCGCGCCCGGAGATGCCTCCGTCCCAGAACATTCCGTTTCCCGCGACACCGGCCAGAAGCTGGCCGCGGTATGCGGTCGCCTTCGTGATCATCGTGGCCGCGCTCGGAATCTACGAATACGGGAGCGAAATACACGCGCTGGTGAACCGCCCGGTGAAAACGGACACGGTGGCTGCGTCCCCGCAACCGCAGAAAGCGGCCTCGATCGGCGCGCCAGCGCAGACGGAGCAATATCCGTTGCATATTGCTGCGGCAACCGAGCCGCAGCCGGAAGAATCCGGAGTCAAGGCTTCCGCTGCGGCGGCCGCGGCGGTCCAGGAAGCGCGCCCGCCGATGGACGCAGGGGCGAGCGAGACCCGGCAGCCCCGGCGGGGAGAGCGGCAGGTGCGGATCTATTTCGACAAGGAATCGTGGGTGGAGATCCGCGATCGCAACGACAAGACCATCTTTTACCAGCTGAACCGCCCGGGCACCGAGCAGGTCATCCACGGGCTGCCGCCGCTCACCCTGGTCGTGGGCAACGCGCACGGCGTGCGCCTCACCTACGACGAGAAGCCGGTCGACCTCGCGCGGCACACCAAGGTGGACGTGGCGCGTTTCACCCTCCCATGAATTGCTATCCGGAATACGGACCCACGCCGCGACGCAAGAGCCGCGCGGTACGGGTCGGGGAAGTCGTCGTCGGGGGCGGCGCCCCGATCGTCGTGCAGTCCATGACCAACACCGACACGGCGGACGTGGCGGCGACCGTGCAGCAGGTCGCGGAGCTCGCGCGGGCGGGCTCGGAAATCGTGCGCGTGACGGTGAACAACAACGAGGCGGCAGCTGCGGTGCCGCACATCCGCGAGCGCCTCGAAGCGATGGACATCCGCGTGCCGCTGGTCGGGGACTTTCATTTCAACGGCCACAGGCTGCTCGCGCGCCACCCCGAGTGCGCCGAGGCCCTGGCGAAGCTGCGCATCAATCCGGGCAACGTGGGGCGGGGGTCGAAGCGCGACGAGCAGTTCGCGAGCATGATCGAGTTCGCATGCCGCTACGACAAGCCGGTGCGCATCGGCGTCAACTGGGGCAGCCTCGACCCGGAGCTGCTTGCGCGGATGATGGACGAGAACGCGCGGCTGCCGGAGCCTCAGGACGCGGCGGTGGTCACGCGGCGCGCGCTGGTCGCGTCCGCGCTGGATAGCGCGGCCCAGGCCGGGCAGCTGGGTCTCGCAAGCGATCGCATCGTGCTCTCGTGCAAGGTGAGCGGCGTGCAGGACCTCATTGCGGTCTATCGCGAGCTCGCCGCCCGCTGCGACCACGCGCTGCACCTGGGCCTCACGGAAGCGGGCATGGGCTCGAAGGGCATCGTCGCTTCGGCCGCCGCGCTTGCCGTGCTGCTGCAGGAGGGCATCGGGGATACGATACGCGCCTCGCTCACGCCGGAGCCGGGCGGAGAGCGCACGCGGGAAGTGATCGTGGCGCAGGAAATCCTGCAGAGCATGGGTCTGCGCTCGTTTGCGCCGATGGTGATCGCGTGCCCGGGGTGCGGGCGTACGACCAGCACGTACTTTCAGGAGCTCGCGGACCGGATCCAGCGGTATCTGCGCGCGCAGATGCCGCTGTGGCGCCGCGAGTACCCGGGCGTGGAGGAGATGCACGTTGCGGTAATGGGCTGTGTCGTGAACGGCCCCGGTGAAAGCAAGCATGCCAACGTCGGGATCAGCCTGCCCGGCTCGGGGGAGAACCCGGTGGCGCCGGTCTACGTCGACGGCGTCAAGACGGTTACGCTCAAGGGCGAGAACATTGCCTCGGAATTTCAGGGCATCGTCGAGCGCTACGTGATCGAGAATTACTCGAAGCAGCCTGCCGCATCGCCGGCTCCGCGCGCGGCGCGGGACGCCGAGCACGCGTGATGCGGGCGCACGGCGCGGCGCAGTGATCCCATGAGCGGGAAGATCCAGGCGGTCCGGGGGATGAACGATGTCCTGCCGGAAGAAGCGCACCTGTGGGAGTTTTTCGAAGACACGGTGCGCGAGTGGCTGCGCGTGTACGGCTACCGCAGCCTGCGCACCCCGATCCTGGAAAAGACGGACCTGTTCGTGCGCTCGATCGGGGCGGCGACCGATATCGTCGAGAAGGAGATGTACACCTTCACGGACGAGCTGAACGGCGAGAGCCTGACGCTGCGCCCGGAAGCCACCGCGGCTTGTGTGCGCGCGGTCATCGAGCACAATCTGCTCTATGCGGGGCCGCAGCGCCTGTGGTACTGGGGCCCGATGTTCCGCCACGAGCGCCCGCAGAAGGGACGCTATCGCCAGTTCCACCAGGTCGGCGTGGAAGCGCTCGGCCTCCCCGGTCCCGACATCGACGCCGAGCACCTCGTGATGTGCGCGCGCCTGTGGCGGCTGCTCGGCTTGCGGGGCGTCACCCTGGAGGTGAACACCCTGGGCAGCGCGGAGGCGCGGGCCCGCTACCGCACGCGCCTGGTGCAGTATCTGGAGCGGCACGAAGAGCGGCTCGACGCCGACTCGAAGCGACGGCTGCGCGCCAACCCCCTGCGGGTGCTCGACAGCAAGAACCCGGCGCTCGCGGAGTTGATCGCTCAGGCACCGAAGCTCGCCGACGATCTCGACGAGCGCTCGATGAAGGCGTTCGACGAGCTGCAATCGCTGCTGCGCGAGGCGGGCATCGACTTCAGCATCAACGCGCGCCTGGTGCGCGGGCTCGACTATTACAACGGCGCGGTTTACGAATGGGTATGCGACCGGCTGGGCGCGCAAAACGCGGTGTGCGCGGGCGGGCGCTACGACGGGCTCATCGAGCAGATCGGCGCAAAGCCGGCCCCCGCGTGCGGCTTCGCGATGGGCATCGAGCGCCTGCTCGTCCTGATCAAGGAGGAGGTGCAGGTCACCGCGCGCGTGCCCGACGTCTACCTGCTGCGGCAGGGCGATCGTGCCGAGCGCTACGGCGCCCGGGTCGCGGAGCTTCTGCGCGACGCGGGGCTGGCGGTCGTGCTGCATTGCGGCGGGGGCAGCTTCAAGGCGCAAATGAAGAAGGCGGATGCGAGCGGGGCGCGCTTTGCGGTGATCGTCGGCGACGACGAGGCGGGGGCAGAAGTCGTCAGCGTCAAGCCGCTGCGCGAAGTGGGCGAGCAATTGCGCGCTTCCGTTCGCGATGCGGTGGCCATTATCACAAACAGGGCAAGCAGTGATTCGTGAGCCGTGACCTGTGCGCGCATGAAACGGGTCCTGGGTAATTTCGATTCACGATTCACCACTCGCCACTCACGAATCTAGGAACGCGGAATGGCATACGACCTGCAGGAACAGGAACAGATCGAGGAGGTCAAGGCGTGGTGGAAGGAGCATGGCAGGCTCGTGATACTGGCGGTGTCCGTGGCAGTGATCACGATCTCCGCGCTGCAGGGCTGGCGCTACTACCGCCACAGCCAGGCGCTGGCGGCGGTCACGCTGTATGGGCAGCTGGAGAGCGCCGAGCACGCCGGCGAGCACAAGAAAGTGCGCGACATCGCGCAGCAGATCATCGCCAGGTACGGCTCCACGCCGTACGCCGCGTTCGCCGCGCTCAGCGCGGCCCGCGCCGGGTTTGATACGGGAGACCTTGCCGGCGCGAAGTCGAGCCTGCAATGGGCGATGGAGCGCGCGCGCGAGCAGGAGATCAAGGATCTGGCGCGCATGCGGCTCGCGGGCGTGTTGCTCGACGAGAAGAGTTATGCGGAGGCGCTGAAACTGCTCGAGACGAAGCCCGTCGAGTCGATGACGGGCCTCTACGCGGACTTGAAGGGAGACATCCTGCTCGCCCAGGGAAAGATTGCCGAAGCGAGAAGCGCCTATCAGCTCGCGCTCGACAGGAGCGATGGGTCCAGTCCCTATCGCAACACCATCCAGCTCAAACTCGACGCTTTGGGCGAGGCGAAGTGAATGCGCAACGGTGAGGGGTGAGCGGTGAGCAGTAAGCAGTGAGCGGGGAACCTTCCACAACGATCGAGTCTAATTTACCGCTTACCGCTTACCGCTTACCGCTTACCGCTTACCGCTTACCGCTTACCGCTTACCGCTTACCGCTTACCGCTTACCGCTTACCGCTTACCGCTTACCGCTTACGCGTGGTCATTGAAATGGCTCATCGCCTGTTCCTCACTTTTTGCATCGGCGCCGCGCTCGCTGCCTTGTCCGGCTGCCAGACCGTCTCCGACGGCTACGACCGCATGTTCGGCCGCCGGCCGGTGCACAAGCCGGCGGAGCTCGTGGCGATCAAGGCGACCGCCACGGCGCGAGTGCTGTGGCAGGCAAACGTCGGGAGTGCGGAAAAGAACGTTTTTGTTCCAGTGATGGCGGGCGGCGTGATCTACGCGGGGGGGGCGTCGGGCCAGATCAACGGCTACGATGCCGCGAGCGGGAAATCCGTCGCGCGCATCGAGGCCGGAGAACGCATATCCGGGGGCGTGGGCAGCGGAAGCGGACTGGTGCTCGCCGGAACCGCCAGGGGAGAGGTGCTCGCGTTCGACCGCGGGGGCAAGCAGCTGTGGAAAGCGCAGCTCTCGGGCGCGGTGCTGGCGCCCCCCGCCGCGGATGGCGGGATCGTGGTCGCGCGCGCGGGTGACGGACGCATCTATGGCCTGGATGCCGTGAGCGGGAAGCGCAGATGGATGTACCAGCGTCCGACGCCGACCCTGACGGTCCGCAGCCACGCGGGCGTGGTGCTCCACCGTGGGGCAGTTTTCGCCGGATTCCCGGGGGGACGCATGGCCGCCCTCGTGTTGTCCAATGGCAACGTGGGCTGGGAAGGGGTCGTCGCCCTGCCGCGCGGGGCCACCGAGCTGGAGCGCGTTGCCGACATCACCAGCCTGCCGGTCATCGACGGACCGCAAGTGTGCGCGGTGGCATTCCAGGGGCGCGCCGCATGTTTCGATGTCACGAACGGGACGCTGTTGTGGGCGCGCGACGTGTCGAGCATCGCCGGGCTGTCGGTGGACGCGCGCTACCTGTACGTCACGGACGAGAAGGACGCGATTCTCGCCCTCGACAAGACCAACGGCGCGAGCATCTGGCGCCAGGACAAGCTCACTGGCCGCAGGGTGAGCGGGCCGCTCGCGTTCGGGCGCTACGTGGTCGCGGGCGATTATCAGGGCTACGTTCACGTGCTCTCGCGCGAGGACGGCTCCTTTGCGGCACGCGTCGCGACCGACGGCAGCGCGATCAGCGTCCCGCCCGTCGCGCTCGACCTGTCGAGCTTCCTCGTGCAGACGCGCAGCGGCGGAGTTTTCGCGATCACCGTCCAGTGACCGCGAAAACTAGATTGATATTCGTTTGCTTTTCTAGGGGTCCTCGGCGCCTTGGCGGTTAATTTCTCGTTTCCATGCTCCCGATCTTTGCCATCGTCGGCCGGCCCAACGTGGGCAAGTCCACGTTGTTCAACCGCGTCACGCGGCGCCAGGATGCGATCGTTGCCGATGCGCCCGGCATCACGCGCGACCGGCATTACGGGCGCGGACGCGTCGGAGGGAAGCCCTACATGGTGGTGGACACCGGCGGCTTCGAACCGGTCGCGAAGGAGGGCATCTACTATGAAATGGCGCGCCACACGCGCCAGGCGGTGGACGAGGCCGATCTGGTGCTGTTCCTGGTCGACGCGCGCTCGGGCCTCGCGCCGCAGGATCGCGCGGTGGCCGAGGAACTGCGCAAATCCGGGCGCCGCGTGATCCTCGTTGTCAACAAGACGGAAGGAATGGTGCCGGCGGTTGCGACCTCCGAATTCCATGCGCTCGGCATGGGCGAGCCGCTGCCGGTTTCCGCGGCGCACGGGGACAATGTCGCGAGCCTGATGGAGTACGCGCTCGCGGATTTCCCGGAACATCCCGAGGAGCCGCAAGCCGCAGAGCGGTTTCCCAGGGTCGCCGTGGTCGGTCGTCCGAATGTGGGCAAGTCCACGCTGGTGAACGCGCTGTTGGGCGAGGACCGCGTCATCGTGTTCGATCAGCCGGGCACCACGCGCGACTCCATCCATGTGGATTTCGAGCGCGACGGCCGGCGCTACACGCTGATCGACACCGCGGGACTGCGCCGGCGCGGGCGCGTCTGGGAAGCCGTGGAGAAGTTCTCGGTGGTGAAGGCGATGCAGGCGATCGAGGACTCCAACGTGGTGATACTCCTGCTCGATGCGCGCGAGGACATTTCCGAGCAGGATGCGCACATCGCGGGCTACGTGCTGGAAGCCGGCCGCGCGCTGGTGGTCGCGGTGAACAAGTGGGAGCGGCTGCCCGAAGAGCGGCGCGAGCTCACGAAGCGCACCCTCCTGCGCAAGCTGAGGTTCCTCGATTTCGCGCGGCTGCACTTCATCTCGGCGCTGACCCGCCAGGGCGTGAACGCGCTGATGAATTCGGTGGACGAGGCCTACGCGGCGGCGATGGCGCGTCTGCCCACCCCGAAGCTCACCCGGGTGCTCGCCCAGGCGGTGGCCCAGCAGGCACCACCACGTGCGGGGCTCGTCCGACCCAAGCCGCGTTACGCGCACCAAGGCGGGGCAAACCCGCCGCGCATCATCGTGCACGGGAACGCCCTCGAGCAGCTGCCGGCGACCTATCGCCGTTATCTGGAACGATTTTTCCGGGATGCTTTCCAATTGCAGGGTACCCCTTTGCGCATCGAGTTCAAGAGCGGGGGCAACCCGTACGCCGACAGGCGGGCCAGGCGCTCGCGCCGCTAAGCCTATGGCGTAACGGCAAAACTTCGCGTAAAGTGAGCATCCGAATAATGACAACAGTGAGGACGCCATGAGCTCCAAGGGGCAGCTGCTACAAGACCCGTTCCTCAACACGCTGCGAAAAGAGCACATCCCGGTGTCGATCTATCTGGTTAATGGCATCAAGCTTCAGGGGCAGATCGACTCCTTCGACCAGTATGTGGTCTTGCTCAAGAACACGGTCACCCAGATGGTCTACAAGCACGCGATCTCGACCGTCGTGCCCGCCCGTCCCATCAATCTCCAGGCCGACCAGAGTTCCGACGGTTGATGCTCTTCCCGTTGTTTCTTGATGCCTGACCGACCCGGAAGAATTGCCGAGGCGGTGCTGGTCTGTCTCGACCTGGGCGAGGCGGACTACGCGGAAGGCGTGGAGGAGATGCAGGAACTCACCGCCAGTGCCGGGATCACGGCACGGGCCCTGATCAAGGGCCGGCGCGCCCGCCCTGATCCCGCGTTCTACGCCGGAAAAGGCAAGGTCGAGGAGGTGGCGCGGACGGTCGCGAGCACCGGGGCCGGAGTCGCCATCTTCAACCACGAGCTCTCGCCAGTGCAGGAACGCAATCTCGAGCGCGCGCTCGGCTGCCGCGTGGTGGACCGGGTGAGCCTGATCCTCGACATCTTTGCCCAGCGCGCCCACAGCCACGAGGGCAAGCTGCAGGTCGAGCTCGCGCAGCTCGATCACCTGGCGCCGCGGCTGGTGCGCGGGTGGACCCACCTGGAGCGGCAGGCGGGCGGCATCGGGGTGCGGGGCCCCGGTGAAACCCAGCTCGAAACCGACCGCCGCCTGCTCGACAAGCGCGTGAAGCTGCTGAAGGAGAAGCTCGCGAAGGTCAAGTCCCAGCGAGCGGTGCAGCGGCGCGCGCGCAGCCGCTCCCACGTGACGATGGTATCGCTGGTCGGCTACACGAACGCCGGCAAGTCGACCCTCTTTAATGCCCTCACCCGGGCCGGGGTGTACGCCGCCGACCAGCTGTTCGCCACCCTCGACACTACGACGCGGCGGGTCCACACGGCGAACGGCGCGCGCGTGGTGGTGTCTGACACTGTGGGTTTCATACGGGGGCTGCCGCACACCCTGGTGGCGGCGTTTCGCGCCACCCTGGAAGAGACGATCCACGCGGACCTGCTCCTGCACGTGGTGGACGCGAGCAGCGCTGATCGCGCGGCGCGGATCGCCGCGGTGGACCAGGTGCTCGCGGAAATCGGCGCCAGCGCGATCCCGCAGGTGCTGGTGATGAACAAAATCGACCGCACGCGATTTTCCCCGAGGATCGAGCGTGACGACTGTGGTAGAATTTCGCGCGTCTGGGTGAGCGCGGCGACGGGCGTAGGTGTGGAGCACGTGCGGCTCGCCCTCGAGGAGCATTCCGGGAACGCCCTCGGACACAAGGAACTCGAAAGCTCAGCTGCGGCGTAACGCCGCACCATATCTGCCATGCTCGGTTACTTCAGGTATCTACGCGAGCGTTTGAAACACGGCTCGCTGCGCGTGATGGGCGCGCTCATGTCGATCAACGATCCGCAGTGGGGTCGCCGTCCCAACCAGGGGCCGCCCGATCTCGACGAGATGTGGCGCGAGGTCAACAAGAAGCTCAATAACCTGTTCGGGCGCCGCGGCGGGGGCGGCAACGGCGAGCCGCGGGGGCCGGACGCGAAGAAAGTCGGCGGCGGTGCCGGGGTGCTGGTCGGGCTCATCGTGGCCGTGTGGGTTGCGAGCGGGTTCTACATCGTGAACGAAGGCCAGCGCGGCGTGGTGCTGCGCTTCGGCAAGTACCTGGAGACCACGATGCCGGGGCCGCGCTGGCACCTGCCGTACCCGATCGAGAGCGCCGAGAACGTCAACGTCGCCCAGGTGCGCACCGTCGAGGTCGGCTACCGCAACAACGTGAAGAGCAAGGTGCTCAAAGAGTCCCTGATGCTCACGGACGACGAGAACATCGTGGACGTCCAGTTCGCGGTGCAGTACGTGTTGAAGAGCCCGACCGACTACCTGTTCAACAGCCGGGTTCCCGACGAATCCGTGCTGCAGGCGGCGGAGACGGCGATCCGCGAGATCGTGGGCAGGAGCAGCATGGACTTCGTGATCTTCGAAGGGCGGGCGGACGTCGCGGCCCGGGCGCACAAGCTGATGCAGGAGATCCTGGACCGCTACGGCACCGGCATCAGCATCAGCAAGGTCACGATGCAGCAGGCGCAGCCGCCGGAGCAGGTGCAGGCCGCGTTCGACGACGCGGTGAAGGCCGGGCAGGACCGGGAGCGCCAGAAAAACGAGGGCCAGGCCTACGCCAACGACGTCATTCCGAGGGCGCGCGGCATGGCCGCGCGCCTGACGCAGGAGGCGGAGGGCTACAAGCAGCGCGTCATCGAGCAGGCGGAGGGTGACGCCAGCCGGTTTCGCCAGATCGTCGCGGAATACAACAAGGCGCCGGCGGTCACGCGCGAGCGGCTCTACATCGACGCCATGCAGCAGATCATGACCAACACGACGAAGGTCCTCATCGACCAGAAGGGCGGCAACAACCTGCTCTACCTGCCGCTCGACCGGCTCACGCAGATGTCGCGTCCCGGCTCTGGCGAGACCGCGGTGAAGCCGGAGCCGGCGCCGGAGCCCTCGACAGCGCGCTCGCGCGAGGCGTTCCGCGCGCGCGAACGGGAGTCCCGCTGATGGGCAGGAACCTCGGAACCCTCCTGGTTGGCGCGCTGGTCGTCCTGATCCTGGGCGCATTGAGCCTGTTCGTCGTGGACCAGCGCCAGCACGCGATCGTATTCCGCCTGGGCGAGGTGGTGGAGGTGAAGACAGCGCCCGGGCTCTATTTCAAGGTGCCGGTGCTGGACAACGTGCGCTACTTCGACGTGCGCATCCTCACGATCGACACCGTCGAGCCGGAGCGGTTTCTCACCTCCGAGAAGAAGAACGTGCTGGTGGATCTCTTCGTGAAGTGGCGCATCACCGACGTGCGACAGTACTACGTGAGCGTGGGCGGCGACGAGCTGCGCGCGCAGACGCGGCTGCTTCAGACCATTAACGACGGGTTGCGCGCGGAGTTCGGCAACCGCACGGTGCCCGAGGTGGTCTCGGGTGAACGCGACAAGATCATGGACTTCATGCGGGAGAAGGCGAACGAGGACGCAAGCAAGATCGGGGTCCTGGTGCTCGACGTGAGGCTGAAGCGCGTCGAGCTGCCGCAAGAGGTGAGCGAGGCGGTCTACCGGCGGATGGAAGCCGAGCGCAAGCGCGTGGCCAATGAACTGAGATCTACGGGCGCGGCCGAATCGGAGCGGATACGGGCCGACGCCGACCGCCAGCGCGAGGTGATTCTCGCCGAGGCCTATCGCGAGGCGCAGCGTGTCAAGGGCGAGGGCGACGGCAAGTCCACCGCGATCTACGCGCGCGCCTACGAGCAGAACCCCGAGTTCTACGCGTTCTACCGCAGCCTCGAGGCGTACAAGTCGAGCTTCCGGGACCGGAACGACGTGCTGGTGCTCGAGCCCAACTCCGAGTTCTTCAGGTATCTCAAGTCGGGCAGCAGGTCGGCGAGCAAGCCGAGCAAATAGCGCGCGAATCGTGCGTGCCGGGGCGCGGCGCTGCTCCTGGCGTCGTGGTTCCGGGCGCAGGCCCGGATCACGATGGGGACCATACTCCTGACCGCCTTTGCGCTGATGCTCATCATCGAGGGCGTGCTGCCATTCGTGATGCCGGGCGTGTGGCGCGACACCTTCCGCAGGCTCATCGCGATGAGCGACGGCCAGATCCGGTTCATCGGATTGATTTCGATGCTTGCCGGCCTGCTGCTGCTCTACATTGCACAGCGGTGAGATGCAGGATCGAGGATCGAGGAGTGAGAGAAAACGTCACCCTTAGTCTTCAACCCGATCTTCTCTATAATTGCCCTCAATCCTCAGTCCTCAATCCTCAGTCCTCGATCCTCAATCCTGTAATGCGTACCTGGGCGCTGCCCGAATACATCGAAGACATCCTGCCGCTCGAGGCGCAGCGCGTGGAGCGGCTGCGCCGCGGCATCCTCGATCTGTTCGCGGTGCACGGCTACGAGCTCGTGATGCCGCCGCTGCTGGAATACGTCGAATCGCTCCTCACCGGAACGGGGCACGACCTCGATCTCCAGACATTCAAGCTGGTGGACCGGCTCTCGGGGCGCCTGCTCGGGGTCCGCGCGGACATCACGCCGCAGGTCGCGCGGATCGACGCGCACCTGTTGAACCGCAGCGGGGTGACCCGGCTGTGCTACTCGGGCAGCGTGCTGCACACGCTGCCCTCGGGCATGAACCGCACGCGCGAGCCGCTGCAGATCGGGGCCGAGCTCTACGGCCACGCGGGCGTCGAGAGCGACGTCGAGATCCAGCGGCTGATGATGCAGGCGCTCGCGGTGGCGGGGATCGAGGACAGCTATCTCGAGATCGGGCACGTCGCGATCTTCCGCCGCGTGGTGAGACGCGCCGGCCTCGCGCAGGAGCTCGAGGCGGAGCTCTTTCGCGCGATGCAGGTGAAGGACCTGCCGGCGCTGAAGGAGCTCACGCGCGGGCTCGACCGCAGCACCCGCGGCGCGCTCAGCGCGCTTCCCACGCTCTACGGAGGGGCGGAAGTGCTCGCCCAGGCGGAGCGTGCACTGCCCGCGGATCCGGAGATCCGTGCCGCGCTGGACCGGTTGCGCGCGCTCTCGGAGCAGTTGCGCGACGTGGCGCGCATCCGCTGCTTCGATCTTGCCGAGTTGCGCGGGTATCACTATCACAGCGGGATGGTATTCGCGGCGTATGCCGGAGGCCGGCCCAATGCGCTCGCTCTGGGCGGACGCTACGACGAGGTCGGCAAGGCGTTCGGGCGCGCGCGTCCGGCAACCGGCTTCAGCATGGACCTGCGCGAGCTCGTCTGCGCGGGCCCCGATGGCGCGCGGCGCAGCGCGGTGCTTGCGCCGCATCGCCCTGGCGACGCCGCGCTGCAGCGCGTGATCGGCGGCCTGCGCGCTCGCGGGGAGACCGTGGTCGTGGACCTTCCGGGCCATACTGCAACGCGCCGCGAGCTCGGTTGCGACCGCAAGCTCGCGAAGCGCGCCGGCAAATGGCTCGTAACAAAGATGAAATAAAACCGCAGGTAAACGCAGATAAACGCAGACGTATTGAGCGTTTCACTCGGCGTTCATCGGCGGCCATCGGCGGCCAAATGGATACAGGCGAGGCATGGCGAAAAACGTCGTAGTGGTCGGCACCCAGTGGGGTGACGAGGGCAAGGGCAAGATCGTGGACTGGCTCACCGATCACGCCCAGGGCGTGGTGCGCTTCCAGGGCGGGCACAACGCGGGACACACGCTCGTCATCGGCGAGCGCAAGACCGTTTTGCACCTGATTCCCTCCGGCATCCTGCGCGCAAAGGTCGCCTGTTACATCGGCAACGGCGTGGTGCTCTCGCCGCAGGCCCTGGTGGAGGAGATGGAGGCGCTCGAGCGCGCCGGCGTGGACGTGCGCACGCGCCTGAAGATCAGCGAGGCCTGCCCGCTCATCCTGCCCCACCATACCGCGCTCGACCAGGCGCGGGAAGCGGCGAAGGGCGCTGCCAAGATCGGCACCACCGGCCGCGGCATCGGGCCCGCGTACGAGGACAAGGTGGCGCGGCGGGCGGTGCGGCTGCAGGATCTCTTCCACCGGGAACGCTTCGCGGCCAAGCTGGGGGAGTCGCTCGACTTCCACAACTTCGTTCTCAAGAATTATTTCCGGGCGGAGATCGTGGACTTCGAGCGCACGCTCGACGAAACCATGCGGCTCGCCGAGCGCATCAAGCCGATGGTGGCGGACGTGCCGCGGCTGCTCTACGAGGCGCAGAAGGCCGGGAACAACCTGCTATTCGAGGGTGCGCAGGGCACGTTGCTCGACATCGACCACGGCACCTATCCGTACGTGACCTCCAGCAATTGTGTTGCCGGAGCGGCGGCGGCGGGGGCGGGGATCGGCCCGCACCAGCTGCACTATGTGCTGGGGATCACCAAGGCCTACACCACGCGAGTGGGCTCCGGTCCGTTCCCGACCGAGCTCGATGACGACATCGGCCGGCAGCTCGCCAGCCGCGGCAACGAATTCGGCGCCACCACGGGGCGTCCGCGGCGCTGCGGCTGGTTCGATGCGGCGGCGCTCAAGCGCTCGATCCAGATCAATGGCGTCTCGGGCCTCGGGGTCACCAAGCTCGACGTGCTCGACGGAATGGAAACGGTGAGGATCGCGGTCGGCTACCGGTTGAACGGAGGGCAAAGCGATATCCTGCCCGTCGGCGCGGAGATGCTCGAGGAATGCGAGCCGGTGTACGAGGATGTGCCCGGCTGGAAGGCGAGCACCGTGGGGCTCACCCGTTACGAGCAGCTGCCGGACGCCGCGCGCAACTACCTCAAGCGCATCGAAACGGTGTGCGGCGTGCGCATCGATCTCATCTCAACCGGAGCGGAGCGTGAGCAGACCATCGTGCTGCGCCACCCGTTCGAATGAGGATCGAGGTTTGAGGATTGAGGATTGAGGATTGAGGATTGAGGATTGAGGATTGAGGATTGAGGATTGAGGATTGAGGGTGGTTCAGTCTCGAGCCAGTACGTGCTTGCTCAATCCCGCCAACTCAATCCTCAATCCTGAAGTTGTGGTGCCGAGGAAGGGACTCGAACCCCCACGATGTTGCCACCGCTAGGACCTGAACCTAGTGCGTCTACCAATTCCGCCACCTCGGCGTAAGCGCACGGAATTTAATCGCAAACGCCCAATTTGTCAATGAAAAATCGAAAACGAAAATCGACGCGACGGCATGACGGCGCGCGCGCGGGCGGCCGTCGCGCGAACGCGAGGAAGGGAACCCGGCAATCCGCCGCGCTCCCGAGCCGCGCATCCATACTGCAAGTCCTGAACGAACAGGGCGTGCCTGTCGCGGAAGACGAACTGATCCGGTTGCTCCGGATTCCGCCGCGCGAGCGCGGCGCGCTCGCGCGAAGCATCGCCGACCTGGAGCGCAACGGCGAGGTCATGCGCAACCGCCGCGGCGCGATCTGCGTCGTGGCGAAACTCGACCTCACGCGCGGACGGGTGCAGGGACACCCCGACGGCTTCGGTTTTCTCGTCGGAGACGAAGGAGGCCCGGACCTGTTTCTGCCGCCGAAAGAGATGCACCAGGTGCTGCACGGCGACCGCGTCGTCGCCCGCGTCGCGGGCACCGACCGCCGCGGCCGCCCCGAGGGCAAGATCGTGGAAATCCTCGAGCGGGGGCAGCAGCAGGTCGTGGGCCGGATGCGCCGCGAGCACGGAATCCTGCTGGTGAGTGCGGAGGACAGGCGCATCAGCCAGGATTTCCTGGTGCCCCCGGAACAAGCACGCGGTGCGGCGCCGGGGCAGGTGGTGACGGTCAGGGTCGTGGCGCAGCCGTCCAAGCACGCGCAGCCGGTGGCGCACGTGGTGGAAGTGCTCGGGGACTATGCCGATCCGGGCATGGAGATCGAGATCGCGCTGCGCAAGCACGCTCTGCCGCACGCGTTTTCGCGCCAGGCCGAGGGTCTCTGCGCCCGGCTGCCGGAAGCGGTGACCGCGGGGGACCGCGCTCAACATGCCGATCTCACGCGCCTGGCGCTGGTGACCATAGACGGAGAGAGCGCCAGGGATTTCGATGACGCCGTCTATTGCGAGCCGCAAGGCGACGGGTTCCGGCTGGTGGTGGCGATCGCCGATGTCAGTCACTACGTGAAGCACGGCGACGCCCTCGATCGGGAGGCACGGGAGCGCGGCAATTCGGTCTATTTTCCGCGCCGCGTGATTCCGATGCTGCCCGAGAAGCTCTCCAACGGCCTGTGCTCGCTCAACCCCAAGGTGCCGCGCCTCGCGGTTGCGTGCGACATGCGCGTCGCCGCCGATGGCGAGATTGCCGCCTACCGCTTCTATCCGGCAGTGATCCGCTCGCACGCGCGCCTCACCTACACCGAGGTGGCGGCAATGCTCTCCGGGGCCGAGGCGGGCGCGGCGCACGGGCATCAGGCCCTGGCTCCGCATATCCGGGCGCTGCACCGGCTCTACAGGCTGCTCGCGCGGGCGCGCGAGCGGCGCGGCGCGATCGACTTCGAGACGATCGAAACCGAGATGATCTTCGACGATCAGGGCAAGATCGCGCGGATCGTGCCCGTGCGGCGCAACGACGCGCATCGCCTGATCGAGGAATGCATGCTCGCCGCCAATGTGTGCGCCTCGGATTTCCTGCGCGAGCACGACCATTCCATGCTCTACCGGATCCACGAGGGGCCCACCCCGGAGAAGCTCGCAGCTTTGCGCGATTTCCTCAAGGGCTTCGGGTTGCAGCTGGAGGGCGGGGACGACCCTCACGCGAGCGACTACGCCAAACTGCTCGCGCGCGCGAAGGACAGGCCCGACGCGCAGCTGCTGCAGACCGTGATGCTGCGCTCGCTGCAGCAGGCGGTGTACAGCCCGGACAACGTGGGCCACTTCGGGCTCGCCTACGAGTCCTACACGCATTTCACCTCTCCGATACGGCGCTATCCGGACCTGCTGGTGCACCGCGCGATCAAGGCAGTGCTTGCGCGCCGGCGCTACGATCCGGGCAACTGGCACGAACTCGGCCTGCACTGCTCGAGGACCGAGCGCCGCGCGGACGAGGCGACGCGCGACGTGGAATCCTGGCTCAAGTGCTACTACATGAAAGACCGCGTGGGCGAGACGTTCGACGGCAGCGTCAGCGGGGTGGCCGCGTTCGGTGTGTTCGTCGCCCTCGACGAGGTCTATGTCGAGGGGCTGGTGCACGTGTCCGAGCTCGGAAAGGACTATTTCCATTTCGATGCGGCGAAGCACCAGCTGATGGGCGAGCGCACCCGCAAGCGTTTCCGCCTGGGAGACCGGCTGCGGGTGAATCTGGTGCGCGTGGATCTCGATACGAGCCGGATCGACTTCGTGCTGGAAGATTCAACCTCCCAACGCAGAGGACGCTGAGGACGCGGAGGACGCAGAGGGTGCCTTTACAATCCGTTCACCACGCGCTTTACTCCGCCGCGCATGTGCGGTACGTTGAAGTTGAGGAGGTAGCCGAGCTTGCGGCTGGTGAGCTTCAGGTACGTCAGCACCTGCGACTTGTGGACCGCCATCGCGCTGCGGACGATCGCTTCACCAATCGCGTTTTCATTCACCCCGCTCCTCCCGCCCGGCGGATCGGACTCGACCACTACGGACGACCCGTTGCCGCAGGTCCACCCGGTTGCTTGCGTTGTTCGGCGTTCCCCTCTTTGCCTCGGGAGGTCAATGTACCTGGCCTGTTCTCTCCCATCCCGACGCAGCAGGTTCCTCCATGTCCTCAACGTCCTCCACCACCAAAGGGTTGACCAGTCCGGCCGGCGAACCCACGAATTCATGTTCCCCGTGTTCCTCCGAGTCGGCGCTGAGAGTCCGGACCGGGGGAGGGCTATACTCCGCGCACCTCTGCGTCCCCCCGCGTCCTCCGCGTTGAGAGTTTGAATGGGGGAGCTATACTCTGCGCACCTCTGCGTCCCCCCGCGCCCTCCGCGTCGGGAGTTTGAAGTGAACGAACCTAAGATCATCTACGGATTCCACGCGGTGACGAGCCGCCTGCGCCAGAACACGGCGAGCGTGAAGGAAGTTTTTCTCGACCGGGCGCGCGGGGACCGCCGCGCACGGGGCCTCGCGCAGCTCGCCGCCGAGCGCGGCGTGCGCTTAATCATGGTGGAGGGCGCGCGTCTCGACGGGATGACGCAGCACGCGCGGCACCAGGGCGTTGCCGCGCGCGTCGAAGCCGCGGCGCCGCGCGCCGACATCCACGCGGTGCTCGACGGCCTGGGCGAGCCGGCGCTGCTGCTGCTTCTCGACGGGATCACCGATCCGCACAACCTCGGCGCATGCTTGCGGGTGGCGGACGCGATGGGCGTGCATGCGGTGATCGCGCCGAAGGACCGGGCGGCCGGCATCACTCCGGTCGTGGCCAAGGTGGCGAGTGGCGCGGCGGAAACGGTGCCGTTCATCGCCGTGACCAATCTCGCGCGCGCGATGGGCGAGCTCAAGGAACGCGGGATCTGGCTGATCGGGGCGGACGACCGCGCCGAGGCGGACCTGTATACGGCCAGGCTGCAGGGGCCGCTCGCCTGGGTGCTGGGCGCGGAAGGAGAGGGCATGCGCCGGCTTACGCGCGAGCACTGCGACGAGCTCGCGCGCATCCCGATGCTGGGCACCGTGGAGAGCCTGAACGTTTCGGTGTCGGCCGGGATCTGCCTTGCGGAGACCCGGCGCCAGCGCGCCGTACAGGGGCTCGCCTCACGCCGCGGGGCATGATACCCTCGCGCCAACATGGCTATCTGCCCTGCGAGGCAAAAAGGCGACCCAGACTGGGTTAAAGTTCGCTATAATAATCAATCTACAAACTGGTGTTTCTCGAATGTAGATTAAGATCGGATCGCGGACCAGAGAACAACAAGGCCAGGGATGCCGAAGAAAGCGTGCGTAGCCGTGACCTGCGTTGAATCCTGATCCAGTTGCAGTGAGAGTTTTAAGTCTAGCGTAGAGCTAATGCAGGTTCAATCGCTGGTTCACCTCCTGGGGCGTTGGGATTGGTGGGAATAGGCTCTGATGCAACG